>Ga0070705_100000122_pt1 | contig 44969 bp, 64 predicted proteins | sample KBSK5253metaG_FD_65455 | JGI IMG/M metagenome (GOLD analysis project Ga0070705, IMG submission 65455) | Corn, switchgrass and miscanthus rhizosphere microbial communities from Kellogg Biological Station, Michigan, USA - KBS K5-25-3 metaG | ecosystem: Host-associated > Plants > Roots >... | reverse complement strand
CAGCGCGCGGCTCGAGTCGGCGAAGAGCATGCGGCTCGTGCGGCCGTTCGTTTCCCACGGGATGGCGCGCACCGCGGTCGAGTCGACGTAGTTGAGCCCCGCCCACGTCGCGAGGTTGGTCATGCTGTTGGCGTCCACGAGGTCGAAGTTCATGCCGAACGACGTCCCCGGGGAACCGCTCGACTGCGGCCCTGCGCCGCTCACCGGCCCGCCGATGGGGGCGGCGCTGCTCCAGCCGATCATGACGTTGTTGACGAACAGCTCGTTCGTGTGCGACCCGCCGGGGTCGAACGCCACCGGCTTGAAACCGGCGGCCGTGGAGGCGAACGTGTTGTGGATCAGGTGCATGATGAACGTGGCGCTGCCGCCACCCTTGATCCCGCGCAGCGACGGATAGGGCTTGGCGCTCGAGGCCATGACTTGGTTGTAGATGATGAACAGCGGCCCGGTGCCGGGCACGGCGGAGATCCCGGTAGCGCTGATCCCGGAGCCGCACTCGATGCAGGTGTTCCACGCCACGAGGTTGTTGATGTTGTGCGAGCTGTCCAGCTCCATGCCGTCGTCGACGATGTGGAACAGGCGGTTGCGCGCGAACTCGCAGTTCATGCCGCAGGTCGAGTCGGTGTTGTCGCCGGTGTCCCATCCCATCCCGTTGTAGCTGTCTTGGATGTCGTTGTTCACCACGCACACCTGCCGGCCGCGCAGCGTGAACTGGCCGGCGCTCTCCTCCATCCGACACTTGCCGGCTGAGTAGGGCCAGCGGCCGAGGTCGCGATCGTCGACGAAGCAGGCGGTCACCGTCGCCGTGTCGGCGCGGTAGTGGGGGCTGAAGCCGATGGTCAGGGCGATGCTCTCGGAGTTGGTGCCGTAGATCTTGAGGCTGTCGAGCTGGAGGCCTAACGCCATTCCGGCCTGCGGCAGCCCGCTGCCGCCGCAGTTGATCCCATGGCCGTGGGCTCCGGGGTTCGGGTTCGCCATGTCCGCGCGCAGTGTGTCGTCCACGAGCGCCCCGGCCCCGCGCAGCGTCAGGTTTTTGATCGTCCAGTTGCGGCGCTTGACGAAGATCAGGTCATCGCGGTAGCCAAAGAACAGCTTGTGCGTGCCGGGGCTCGTGCCATCCGGCAGCCGCAGGTAGAGCGAGTCCTGATCGCCGGCGGCCGTGGGGCGCGCGTGGTACCAGCCGCAGCTGACGCCGGACTGCTGAGAGCTGCTGCCGCAGCTGGCGGTGAGGGTCGAGTCGTCGAGGATGGCCTTCACCGTGCCCTTGCGATGGATCACCGTGGTGTAGTCCATCATGATGAACTGCAACGAGTCGAGCGGGTTCGAGCCAGAGCCAGCGCCGTGGCCGGCGGGTGTCAGCGTCACCCATGTGTTCACCTGCCCAGTGTTCGCCCACGTCATCGTCGAGCCGTCCTCCCACTTGCCCAGCTCGACCATCTCGTTGGCGCCGCAGATGATGGTGCTGTCGCGGTTCGTGCCGTCGCCAGCGATGAAGCGATACTCGGGGCCGCTGACGGGGCCGCCGTCGGTCGTGAACCGCGTCGAGGAGAGATCCACGCGTTCGTGGTACTCGCCGGGCGCGATGATCACGCCGCCGAAGGCGCCTTGGAGGGGGCTCGCCGCCAGCTTGTCGAGGCCGGTGTTGATTTGCTTCACGGGGCCGATGTTGCCGGCGCCGTGGACCGGCTGCGTGCCATCCCAGCTCTCGTTGCCGTTGGCCTTGTCGACGTAGAACCGGGGCCCGGTGAAGTCCTGCAGGTAGCGGCGCCGGATGCAGCTCACGGTGTCCGGCGAGATGGCGCTCCGGTAGTCGATCTTGCCGGCGGCGTCGGTCGCCTCGATCCAGAACTCGCAGGTGCGGCCGGGAACGAGATCGAGGATGCGGCCCTCGAAGATCTCGCCCGAAGCGGCCGCCGCCACGCCGCTGCCATGCGGCCGGCGCACCATCACCATCAGGCTCTCGTAGTTCGCGTTGCCCTGCCAGCGTCCGAACATCCTGAGCACGGCGGAGCTGTCGTCGTCGCCCTGCACCACCGCCTTCACGGCGGCGCTGATAAGCCCGCGCTCGACCTGTACGGAGATGCCGGACATGGCGTTACCGGCGTAGGCGGGGACGGCCAGCAGGAGCAGCAGCGGGATCCAGCGTCGCATCGTGACCTCCGTGTCAGAACAGATCGAGCTGCTCGAGCAGCCCGTCGGCCTTCTTCGGCCGGTGGCCGCGAGGCTCATGCACCGCGGTCGCCTGCTCGAAGCACTTCTCGAAGCTCTTGGCGCGCCAGCTTACCACCCGGGCCGGAGCGCCCGTACCGCTGGGCTCGAGGTGGCCGACGCTGAACAGGCGCAGGACTCGACCCTCGACGTCGGGGCCGTGGTCCTCCGGGTGCTGGGCGAACGCCTCCAGCCCGGGCCAGAGCTTCCTGCCGTACGCCACAGCTTCGTCGCGCGTCATCGTCCCTCCTTGAGCGCCGCGGCCAGCTTGCAGTTCTCGGTGTGACCGTGCGGCAGCCCCGACCACGGCTCCTGAAGGCGCCCGCACTTCGGGCAGCATGGTCGATCGAACTTCGTCCCAGACCACTCCAGTGAGAGCAAGAGCACGGTCAGGCTGTCAGCGCGGACGCGCAGCAGCTCCAAGATGGCCGACGAGTGTGCGCCCATGCGGCGCAGGTCCGCCACCTCTCGCTCCGCCTTCTGCCGCCGCTCCGTCTCCTCGATCAGCTCCTTCTTGAGCTGGTCGTTGCGCTGATTCGCCGCCTTGCAGCCCTTCTCTGAGCTGATCGCGTCCTCGGTGGCTACGCGGGCCCGGGCGAGCGCCTCCTCGACAGCCGAGGCCGGCGCGACGTCTTTCGGGAACGAGACGGCGTGGCACTGCGGGCACTCGACGGAGACGTCGCTCACGGCACAGCCCTCCGCGGGATCGGGTCGCGATCGACCCACCCCTTGCTCGCCCGGTCGTGGGCTGTGAACACCGCGAAGGGTCCCGTGGTCGCGTGGTCCTCGTAGCGGCAGTGGTCGAGCAGGGTGGAGATCGCGCCGCGGCCCTCGACATACGGCTTGGTGTTGTCGCCGGCCTCGAATACGCAGTCGCGGCAGCTCGTGGAGTCCGCACCGTTCAAGAACAACGCCCGGCCTCGGAAGTCCGTTGAGGCGCACTGCGTGAAGCGGTGGTGCGTGTTCCATGCGCCGATGTAGACGAGGTCGCCACCTCCGTTGGCGGCGAAGGTCACGCGGTCATAGCTGCACTCGATGGCGATGCGGTCGTACGCCGGCTGGCCGAGCAGGTGCGGGAAGCCGTCGGGGATGCAGAGCGCCTCGCGCTCTGTGGCGCAGACGTAGAGGTCGGCGAGCCGGATGTTGGAGAGCACGCGGCCGTTCACGGGATCGCTGATGACGATGCCGCGACCGGTGCCTTCGCGCTGCTGGCTGCCCTGCATCCGCATGCCGAGGATCGCGACGTTGCTGCGGGAGCACGTCAGGAGGTCGATGTTCGGCGTGTTCGTATAGACGATCGTGCTGCCGCGGCCTTGGCCCCAGAGCGTGAGGCCCGGCTCCATCCCGACCGGTAGGGAGCGGTCGCCGGCGGGAATCACGAGCCCGCGGTCCAGCAGGTGGGTGCCAGCAGGGACCTCCACCTCGCCCCACCCGTTGGCGAGGGCTTCGTCGATCAGGTCTTGGAGTTGGCTCATCGCCCCTCCTTGTCGAACGCATCGACGGCGGCGCGCGCCTCGACAACGGCATCAACATCGCGCTCGTTGTCCAGCGTGAGCATCCCCGTCACGGGTCGCCCGGCGACGGCGGCGCGCCCGACTGAAGCAATCTTCCGAAGCGAGACGACCTCCGCCCGGAGCAGGTCGCGCTCGGCGCGGAGACGCTCGCACTCGTGAATGAGTCGCGCTTCGTTGGCGACGATCAGCCCGGCGCGCTCCGGCAGGTCGCTCCAGTCGTGCAAGTGAAGCGGCTCGGGCTCGCCCTTGAGCGCATTCGCGGTCCGCGTGAGCAGGCCAGCCATGCGGTTTCTGAGCATCTCGTCCTCATCGCCGAATGGTCCGGGCGTCAGCACTCGGTCAGTCACGGGCTTGCTCATGGCAGAATCTCCTCAAGGTGGCGCACCGTGGCCTCGACAGCGTGCTTGTGCTCGTTCTTAGTGACGAAGCGGAAGCAAGCAACCTCGTTCAACTTGTCCACGATGAGATGGATGACCTCGTGCCGGGCCGTCTGGCGGACGAGCACATCGGTCGCCGGAATCTGGTCGCCCCAGTGCGTCGAGAGCACCAGAACGGCCACCTGATTCGCGGCGTCGGACCGGCATTCAGCGCGCACGTCGTCGAGCTTCTCGTGGAGATATTCGACGCGCCAGCCGACTATCCGGTAGAGCTTTATGCAGCGCGCGCACTCAGCCTTGAACACAGCGAAGTGCTGCCGCGACGTGAGGTAAACGCGGCTCACTTCCCACCTCCCGGCCCGGCTGCGGCCCGATAGACGAGGATGCAGCTTGGGAACGGGGCGCTATTAGTGGCGTCTCCAAAGCGGAGGCGACCGCGAATGAATCGGATCTCGGTGGCCTCTAGAGCATGTTCGTGCCACCAGCGGGTGTCGGTGCGGGACGGCACGAGGAATACGGCCACGTCCGCATCCCACCTCCGGGCGGTCCAGTCGTAGATCGCGGAGTACGGCGGATTTACGAACACTCGCTCCCCGCGCCATGACCGGAGCAATCCGTCCTTCCCCCAAAGGCCAGCACCCGCAATCTCCGACTCGTCCAGCGGACACGGGTCCAACGTGAACCGAAACTCCGCATCCAAGGCATCGTAGACGGCGCGCGGTGTGCGCCAGCAATCCGAGGCAGACGAGAACAACGGGGCAAGCCGGTTCACCCGGGCGCCTCCTTCTCGGCGGGCGCGAGCCCGAGGGCCAACATTCCCTGCAGTGGCGAGGGTGTGTCATCGCGGACTGGGATCGCCGAACGAAACGTTAGTCCCCACCGAGCCTTGTGCTGCCCCATATGATCGCGCGATACGGCGGCCGTTCGACTCCCAGCGTGGGTCCACCATGACTTTCCGGTATCCCCACACTCGCACTCCCACCCGGCGCCACGAAGCGACGCTCCGCTTTCTGCTGTGAGCGTATACGTGATGATTCTACGAGCCCCGATGGCCTTAGCGGCGCGAGCGCATGACCCAAGCAGGGCGCTACAGGCATTGGCCGTGCCGTCCGTGGCGAGCCGAAGTACCTCGACCGTCTGCCCGTCGTCGTTGTTACGGTTCGTCGGACGACCGGCGATTGCTACCCCTACGGTCACGGCATCTACAATAGCGGCCACGCAGAACCACGCGAATCCTCCCGGCAACGGTGCGTGATGTCGATGCACCCGTCCGACAAAAGCGTTGGCGATGGGGAACGTAGTGGGGACTACGTACACCCGGCTCCGTAGATCGCTACTCACGGCTTCCCCTCCGTGTCGGGCGCGAGCGAGCGGATGGCGGCGGCCGAGAGCAATCGGTCCATGATGTCGGTCGCCACGTCGAGGTTGGCTTCGTCCGAGCCGTAGCCGATGGCCGCGCAGCCGTCGAGAGCGGCCCGGAGTATCAGCGGCTCCAAGCGTTCCCGTTCCGCGACCTCGCCAGCGTGACGAGCGCGGGCAATGGCAGCGCGGGTTGCGTCGAGTTCTGTCAGCAGCCGAAAGGCATCCATGTCGGTCGGGCAATGCTGGGACACAGCGAATCTAACGGCCGATTCTTGCTCCGATGTCATTGTCAGCGGCGTGGGCTCCGGCGGGGTCATGGCTAGTACGCTCCACCGATGGTCACGGTGGCCTGAACGTCTGCGGGCAGGGGCATGTAATGCACGCCGTTGTTGAAGCGCACATCGTGGACCCGGATCGTCGTGGTCCCTAGCGCAGCATCCTTCGCCCGGAAGCGGAGTAGCCATAGGTCGCCGGGGCCATTCACGAGCGTGTAGTAGCAAGCGATGGACGTGAGGATGTACATCTGGCCGGCGGGAATCGTCCCGTTGTAGTAGGGCGGGTTAGTCGCAGGACCGACCGTGAGGAACGTTGTGGTTGAGCCACAGGCCGTGACGCCATTCGTTCCCGTGCAGTTGCCGACCATCAGACAGCCGTTGTTATTGTCAGCGGGGACGAGCGGCGCGACGACGAGCTTGGTGGTGTCGTAGTCCACGAACGCTTGCCAAGTGTTGAACCCGCCGGGAACGTTGTAGTAAGCGAGGGTGGGGTCGGGAGTGAGGCGGTCGTCTGCGTCCCGGAGCACTATGTACACCATGTCCCCAGCATGAACCAGTTGGCTTGTCGGGTTCAGCCCAAGCGTGATGTAGTCGGGTACGCCACCGTCCGGATCCCCGCCACCGTCCCCGTCTCCCCTTCTGGACTACCGGGTCCGTGACCTTGTGCGCGGAGCAGCTTGCGAGCAGCCCGAGAATCACGAGAACTGCGACCAGCTTCCTCATGGTGCGGCCCTCCTACGTGGCGTTCTTGCCGTGCGGCTCGATGCCGCGGCGTTGCAGTTCTGCGTCGATGCCGGCGAGCAGGTCGCTGCTCTGGTCCTCGGTCAGCGGATCGGCCTGTGGCTCGTTGCCCGGGACGTAGTGGCCGGCGACCAGCTTCTTGCGCGCGTTGAGCAGGTGGCTGTCGTGCATGTCGGCGAGCGCCACGAACCGGCGCTTGGACTCGGACCACCACTGGAGCGCGCTCATCGGGCCTCCGCAGACGTGAAGATCCGATACTGCGCCATCGGCGTTCGCCCCTCAGGGTACGGAATCTCGCGCAGCACGCCCATCTCGACGCAGCGGTCCACGGCGGCCATCATCGACCACGAGTCTCCCGTGGCCGGCCACAGCTTGCACATCATCGCGCAGCCCGCCGGCTTGAGGACGCGCTCGATGTTCGCCAGCACCTCGCCGATCGCCTTGCCGCCCTCGACGGTGCCCAGCCAGCCGCGGTGAGATTCATAGTCGTAGCTCATCGGATGCCCTCGATCCTCTTCACGGTGAGATAGTAGTTGCACTCCGCGTTGAACAGGACGTAGGCGACAGCCGCTACGGCCCAGCCGGGGCCGTGGAACGAATGGACGAGCCAGCCCCCTAAGGCCGCGGTGATGCCGGCCGCGAGGATGCGGCCGAGGAGCGCGCCGATCGTGATCACAGCTTCACCCGCATCTCGTTCACCCGCTTGTCGAGCCACGCGAGGTTGGGGCCAGCTGGCGGCGCCGTGCCGGGCAGCGCGTCCTCCGGCTTGGCGAAGTACGTGATCCGCGGGCTGACCAGCGTGATGCCTTGCTCGACAGCTCGGCGTTGACGAGTATCTCGGCGCTGGGGACGCGCTCCAGTAGCTGTCCGACCATGTCGCGACTTGATCTCGCTCTGCAGGTGCTCGCGCTGGAAGTTCATCTCCGCCTTGAACCGCTCCTTGTCGGCGGCGAGGTTCTCCTCGCGCACCTTGACCTCTGTCTCCCGCTTCGCCTGCTGGATCTCGAACTCCTGCCGCTTCCGCTCGAGCCCGACCTTGTGCTCCACCTCCCTCTTCTTCCAGAAGATCACGAAGCCCTCCCGCTGACGAGTGTCTTGACCACCTCGAACTCCACGCCCTCGACCACTATCGGCTGGTCGTCCACCGGCGGGAAGATGGTGCCCAGCCGCACCGCCGCCTTGTAGTCCTCGACGACGCTGGGATTGAGCTGCATCCCGGTCGCGTGCCACACGCCTTGCGCGTCACGCCGGCCGGCCCACGCGCTCTTGGCGAAGATCTCCGGGTCCACGATGCGCTTGGCGACGAGGCGGCGCTGGTAGTGGTCCTTGCCCACGGCGCCGCGGGTGGTGTTGACGGCGACGGGCGCGACGACCTGCGCCGGGGGAAGCGCCTCATCGTCGCTGCCAGCCGCCTCCGCGGCTGCCGCCTGCGCGGCGAGCCGTGCCTTTTCCTCCGCCGCCTTGACCTCGGCGCGGCGCACCCTCTCGGCCTCGTCATCCCAGCGGCGGATCTCCCGCTCGACCGCGGCGACGCCGGACTGGAGTTGCTGTGCCCGCCGGGTATAGGGGCCGCGCGCCAGCGCCTCGAAGTCGCGCAGGGGGCGGAAGACGTCGGTGAGCCCGCTCGTCAGCCGGCGCGCTCCGCGCTTCAGGAGCTGCAGCGTGTCGCTCGCCTGCTCACGATCCTCAGGCGTGGCGATCTTGAAGCCCGTCTCGACGCCGGACAGCACGCCCTCGGCTGTCGTCACCACGTCGTCGGTGCCGATGGCCGTGAGCGCCAGCTTCACGCTCTCCACTGGATCTCGCACTGCGATGTTGCTCACGTTGACCCTCCGGTTTACTGAGCCGGGCCGCCCCCGACACGCCCCGTGATCCCTCTTACGCCCCGAGGGCCGGCGCCCGACTCATATCTGTTACGGCACCACGTTGCAGCCGTCTCCGTCAGGAACCGCGCTCTAGGACGCGGGGCCCGGACGTCTCCGCCGGACCAAGGAGTGCTACGGGTTTGGTCGAACTTTCGACTTATCGAGGTTCAGCTCTGCGGTTGAGTAGCTTTGATCGTTCATCGTTGAGCTTCTTCACTGTAGCCGGTTGGCTAGTGGAGGGAATGATCCTCCGACCAGATTATCAGTCTGGTGCTCGTGCCAGAGCGTTGTCCTAGTGTCTCTCCTGCTTCGCCACGGATGCCGTGTCTTGCTCAGACCTCGACCACCTGCGTCGCGTTGATGATGCTCAACTGCGTGTCGAGCTTGCCCAGCGCGTCGGTCAGGGCCTCGCTCCGCTTCATGATGTCCTGCTCGTCGAAGTTCACCACGCACTTGACCGGCTGGTTGCTCGTCCGATCGCGAGCCGTGCGGGCGTTCCGCGCCGACTGGAGCAGCATGTCGTACAGCTTCTTCAGCAACGGCGCGATCTCCCGTCGCCACACCAGCGCCTGCTCGACGGTCATCTTGATGCCCATCACCTCGACCTCGGCGTAGCCGTTCTTGTCAGCGATGGCCGAGCGCAGCGCCACGGCGTACCGCGACAGGTCGTCCATCGCCTGCATCTCCTTGGCGATGAACGCCTCGCTCGTGGTGTCCGACTTGAGCATCGGGTCCACGATCTCCTCGGGCCGGATCACGTAGTGGCTGATGCTCGCGATCTTGTCCTCGATCTTCTTCAGCGTGAGCTTGTGGCCTGCCAGCGCCTCGGTCATGGTGATCTTCGCTGCCATTGGCTCTCCGATCCCTCTCGCGCGCTGCGTGCTTCGCCGCGTCGCGCTTACAGTAGATTCCGCTCCGATCCAGCAGGCTCCCACAGGTGATGCAGAGCCCGTCCCGCGTGCATCTCTCTTTCCACTCCTGCCTGACAACCGCCTTCGACTTCTCCCGGCTCGGCACCAACCCGTCCCGCACCGGCGCCGGCCTGAGCTTCCGGGGCCGCAGGTCCGGCCCCCTCACCGCCAGTCGACCTTCAGGGCTTTCGCCTCGATCACGACCATGCGGCACACCGCGATGAACGCCGGCTTGCTCTTGGCGATCACGTCCAGCCACTGCGACTTCGGCGCAGTCTCGGCTCCGTCGGGCGTCTGCACCCGAGCAACGTAGCCGCAAGCCTCGAGGATCTTGCCGTCCACGAGCACGGGCCGGTCCTTCACCGGCTGCCAGAATACGCGCGTCTTATCGGCGCGCGCCATCGCTGACAGCACCGCCAGCACCCTGTCGAGCCCCTGCTCGGCGAGCTTGGCGCCCTGCGTGGACTCGTCCTCCTCCTCGGGTTCCTCGTCCGGCGGCAGCACCGCCAGCGCGCCCGGCGAGGGGCCGGCGTCCATGCCGGCTGGGGCAGTGGCGGCCCCTGCTCCCTCGCGCTCGATCTTCGCCTCGAACCACTCCGCGATCTTCTGGTGATCCATCGGCGGCAGCGACACGAGCCCGGCGATCAGCGACTCGCCCTTCTCGCGGTAGTACTCGTTGCACAGGCCGACGATGAAGTCGGCGTAGTTGCTCGCCCAGCGCGAGTAGCTATTCTTGTGCGCCCCGGGCGGCGTGAGCTTGTGCTTCGTGGCGACCGCGCGGAGGAGTCGCCCGCGCCAGTCCTCGGGCACGGCCGTGGAGACGGGCGGAGCAGGCTGGTCCGTTGCTCCCACCCCGCCGTCTTCCACGACCACTGCGCCGCTCGGCTGTGGGGCGGCGGCGGCAGGCGTCACGATCGTCGCCTTCACCTCGTCCTCGTCAGCCGGCTCATCGACGAGGGCCGGGAGCATCAGCATCGCCCGACCCGCGCCGGAGAACTTGAGCAGCCGCGACACCGCGCGCCACCGCAGCTTGTCCTCCGCGTAGGCACCGGTGTACCCGTCCAACCCCGCGGCCTTCGCCTGCGCCGCGGTGAACTTGCCGTCGTGCTGCGCCTTGCCCTTGATGCCGCCACGGACGTGGCACTCGGTCGCATCGAGCTTCACGACCTCGTAGTCGAAGTCGGGGATGCGCTGCATGACGATGTCCAGCTTGACCTCGGTGTCGAGTTCGAACCGACCCTTGACCACGTAGCCACGGGTGAGCGCCAGCATCGGCGGGATCGCCATGTCTCGCGCAAACATCAGCGCGATGAAGCAGTTCTCCGGCTTGCCGACGAAGCAGTCGCGGAGCGCCGACGAGCGCGAGGCGAGGTTGCCGGCATTGCGGATGGCATCCAGCTCGAGCGCCGACGGGAACGCCATCTGGGGTACGAGGGCGACGCTCATGATGCCTCCCCGCAGGCGTCGCGGAGGCGCTTGCCCGTCTCGTCCCACGCAGCCTTGATGGCGTTGTCGCGCTCGTTCAGAACCCGGGCGAGGAGGAGCGCGATCTCCCTCGTCGCTGCCAGCACGACCGCATGCATCGCGCCAGCCCGCTTAACCTCGAAGGTGAAGCCATGCTGCGGCCGCGCCATCGGCACGACCAGATAGAGATTGTCCACAGACCCTCCGGCAAGCGAGAACGGGTGCGCCGCCTTCGCCGCACCCGCCGGAGGGTCATCCGAGGCACGAACCCAGCAGCACACCCGTTCTCGCAACTTGACCCTCCAGCGAAGAGCAATGTATGCCCGCTCGCTGGAGGTGTCAATGCCTCATTTTGCTGGGACCGCCGGAGCCCGGCCGATGGCTGTGAGCGCGCGAATCGCCTCGCGCTGGATCGCCACGACCGGGAAGCCCTTGCCGCCAAGCGCTGCCGAGATCTCCGACTCCACCTGCTGGAGCAGCACCGCCCAGTCCGCCGTCGGGTACTTCGACGCCAACGACGCGGCGACGGCATCGGCGATGGTGACGAGCAGCGCCGCGCGCTCGTGGTCGCGCGGCGTCCTGAGCCGACCCAAGATGGCGAGCCCGAGCGCCGAGGCGAGGTACGGAGCGATGCTCTTCAGGAACGGGAGGAGTGCTCCCATGTGGCCCTCCTTGGCCGTGCTGCGTTCAGTGGCGGCCGCTGCCGCTCATCATCAGGAAGTACAGCGCGACACTTGCCAACACTATGGCGACGCGCCACAGGGTCGCTCGGCGGTTCGCCCTGCGAAGCTCCTTCATCCAGTCGGACCCTCGAGGTGATCGAGACGCTTCTCGTGGGCCGCCAACGTTTTGTCTGCTCCCGCCCCCCATGTTTCCCGGTCCCGAAGCCGGCGCTCGTGGTCCCCAAGCATCCGGGCGTTGCTGCGCGTCTGGGACCAGCTGATCACAGCCTGACCCAGCAGTCCCAGCACGAGCGCGAGCGCGCTCGGATCCTGCAGCCATTGACTCATCCTCCGGTTCCCCCCGTCAAGCAATCCCTTCGTAGTGCCCCGGTGACCGAGAGACGAGGACGCCCCCCGTCGCAGCCGACGCTGGATGACGAACGTCGGGCAGGCTTATATGCACCCACAACTTGGCGGGGTTGTTCAAGTATGCCCGGTGATCCTCCAGAATCAGCTGACCGAACCTGCCGAAGAGCTGGATGCGGGCGTAGTCGAACGCGTCGTAGGTGTTCGTGATCCAATCCTGACCACTGCCGTCGGCGACGTTGAAGTCGGCGGCGCTGCCAGTGAGGTGGTCGCTCTCGTGGGCGCCGCCAACGGCAGCGTTGTGATCGGCCAGCCGCCAGCCGCTGTGGACGATCAGCGGCAGGCCGGCGTGCCAGCGCACGCCCTCGAGCAACAGGGCGACCTTGGTGAGGTTCACGCGCACGTCGGCAGGCACATCCGTGGCCCCGTGCGGCATGAACTCCGCGAGCTTGAAGTGCGGAGTGAGGTTCACCGAGGTGTCGGTCACGACGCGCGCTGTCGATGGAGCCGCGGCGGGTGGGGGTGGCGACTGACCTTGCCGACGCCGGTGTCGAACTTCTTCGTCACGCCGAAGAAGCGCTCGGCCCGGGTCGCGAGGTCCGCCTCCTCCTCCTCCGCCTGCGTGATCGTGATCGGCTGCAGCGTGCCGAACATCCACTTGATGATGTCGCCGGCCTGCTGGTAGGCGGGGTCGTCGGGGTTGCGGATCGGCCCGCGGAAGGTCTGGTTGGTGATCAGCTCGTCGAGCGCGCGCGGGACCGGCCCGGTGAAGGCGGTCTTCAGGAGGTTGTGGGCGCTGTCGATCGACGGGTCGTTGTACTCGGTGTAGAACGCCTTGATCCACGACTCGAGCGTCCTGAGGTCGGTTGGGAACGTGACCCGATCGCCGTTCGAGTTCATCGGGTGCAGGTAGTCCTCGAGCGTCTCCGGCCGCCTCCCGGTGTGCAGGAAGTGGTAGGCCCCGCCGACGCCCAAGTGCGCGGCCACGAACGCCAGTGCGTACGCCATGCGCGGCGTGAAGTTCGGCACCTCGCCGCGGAACGGCGCCGCGGCCATGCGCGGCAGGTCGGTGAACGCCGGCATCAGGTGCGAGCGCCCGGTGCCGAGCGTCCAGCCCGGAGCGCGGATCAGCACCATCATCGCGGTCTTGAGGTTGCTGTTCCAGAACAGGTTGTCGTAGTTGAGCATGCCCATCCGGTCCTGCACGTCACGCACCGACTTACGCATGATCTCAGCGCGCGTCACCTCGCCAGAGGCCAGCCGCTTGGCGTTCCGCTGCATCTCCCACGAGGAGAGATCGGCGAACGCGCCCACCTGCATGCGCTCGACGGCGCTCATGATCGCGTGCGTCGGCGCCTCGATCGCCGCCGGCAGGAGGTGGCGCAGGGCCATCAGCTTCTTGCCCTTGCCCCAGTAGCGCACCAGCCGCGCGCTCTGCGACATCGCCATCTCGGGGCGCAGGATCTTGGCGCCGCCGCTGAAGTACTCGTCGGCCAGCGCCCGCATGTCGGGATCGTTGACCTTGTCGAAGAACTTGCGCCCGCGCGCGAGGTAGCGCGCTGCCGAGAGCGGTAGGACGGGAAGCCCGGTGGCGGCGTGCCCGGCGAGCGAGGCGCTGCCGCGCAGTAGGTGCGGGGCCGCGGAGATCGGGTGCCCGGCCATCGCCTTCGAGAGCCCGATCGAGAGGTCGTGGATCGCGGAGATGTAGGCGATGTTGTTGGCGTGGAATCCCGAGAGCCCGAGCTGGATGCCGTTGAGGAAGTTGCGCGTCTCCAAGGCCGAGCGCCCGAACATCGTCGAGCGGATGTCGTCGGCGCTCATCCAGTTGTCGATCAGCCGCACGAGGTCGCGCTGGCCCCAGTACTCGGCGCCGATCGTGCGCCCGGCGACCTGCTGCTCCATGCTCATCGTCTCGAGGCCGGGCTTGATGTCGAGAATGGGCTTCAGGTCGGCGCGGTCCTTGAAGAAGTTGATGAACTTCTCGTAGACGTGCGGCGCTGTGGTGCGGAACAGCTCCGGCGCGTGGATGTACGCCTGCAACATGACCGCCATCTTCTCCCACGGCTCCTGCACGTAGTTCGCGTACTCGGTCGTCGGGGCGACGGTGGCGTGGCGCTGGGCGGCGAGCGCCTGCAGCTCGGAGTCGATCCGCGGGTCGCGGCCGAGGAAGCGGCTCTGCAGGTGGTACTTGTCGTCGATGGCGTGGCCCAGCTCGTGTGCGAGCACGCTCGGATCGGTGGCGAACGCGGTCTTGATGCTCTTCCGGCCGCGAATCGCCATCCCCAGCGCGCCGCCCGGCAACCTCAACCGTCGCGTGTGGCGCACGCCGAGGCGCTGGATGGCCGACATCAGGCCCTCCATCTGCGCCTTGTCGTGGTACTCGGGCACATCCACCGGCGGGAAGAAGATCTTCGCCCAGCGCTGGTCGAAGGCTTGGAAGTCGGCGGGCACGCTGCCCTTCCCGGCGCGGCTACCGACAGGGAATCCCCGCACCTGCCCCATCTTCTTGTAGATCGCGTCCTCGCCCGCGACCCAGTGCTGGAAGGCGTCGAACTTCCACACGTTGTGCATGTAGGCTTCCGCCCAGTCGGCGGGGTTGTCGCTCACCAGCTCGAGCCCGCGCGCGAGCCCGGTGACGATGTCGGGAATGATGCGCTTACGGAAGAAGCTCTTCGTGCCCTCGAGCGGCCTGCGCGCGGTGGTGGTGAAGATGCGCTGCGCCTCGTCCGGCTTCGTCCACATCTGCGGCAGGTAGTTCTCGATGTAGGCAAGCCCGGGCCGGCGCCTCTTCAGGATGGCGAAGCCGGCGTTGTAGAGGTCGTCGAAGTAGTCGTCGATCGCCTGCAGGTCGGCGTTCGCCTGCGGCCGGCCGTGCTGCGCGTTGTCGATGAACTGCATGCGCTGCTCGCGCGAGAGCTTCCCCAGCTCCTTCTTGATGAAGCGCTGGGCGCGGTGCAGCTGGAACATCTTCTTGTCGATCTCGCCCTTCATCGCCATCAGCTGGTTGAGCCGCTCGCCCTTGACGAGGTGCGCGGGATTGAACATCTCGATCGTCTGGCGGAGCCCGAGACGAGCGACGGCGACTGCCTTCTCGACCGAACTCGGCTGCGCGCCCTTGGGCGGCTGCGGCACGGGCATGCCCGGGACCGCCTTCCGCTCCGCCTCGGTCATCTTCGGCTCGGGCGTTGGGCGCTGGCCGAGCAGCCGCTCGATCCCGCGCACCGCCTTCCGCAGCCGCTGGCGCTTGGGAGTCACGGCGCCGAATGGCGCGCGCGATTCGCGAACCTCGGGTTCGCCGGCAGCTGGCGTCTCAGTCGTCTCGCGCGGCTTCACGCCCAGCGTCTCGTCCACCGTTGGCTTCGCCGGTTCGTCCGTCAGCAGCTTGTCGCTGATGCGGAGCAGCTCGGAGAGCGCCGTCTGCTTCGATGGCTCGAGGCCGAGCGCGCGACGGATGACGTCGACGAACTTGCTCCAGACCGTCGAGCCTTCGTAGGGCACCGTGTCGAGCCAGCGCTGGATGCCGCGGTCCGACAACCCCATCGCCAACAGCTCCATCGTGTTCTTCGCGGTGTAGCGCTTGTAGAAGTCCTGACCGCGCGCCGCGCGCTTCACCACCGTGAGCAGCCGGCTCAGGTCGCCGCGCGCGTGCTGCATCTCACGCTGGCGCTCGGGCGACATCTTTGACAACCGGCGCGTCACGAAGTCCCAGCGCGGACGCACCAGATCTACGGTCGCGGCGTGTACCAGCTCGTGGAACGCCGTGATGTAGTCGGCGGACGGGTTCATCCCGATCTTCTCGCTCAGGAGCCTGTAGTTGCCGTTGCTGCCATGCGTGTCCTTCGGCCGATAGTTGAACGTGCCGGGCTTGCCGCCAGAGGCACGCTTCTCGCGCAGGCGATCGACGACCTTGTTCATGATCTCGCGCTGCGACTCGCTCGTGGTGTGCTTGGCGATGTACTCGGCGGCCTCGAGGTGCGTCATCGTAGGCAGCACCCGGCGCAGCGTCGGGGCCTGAAGCGCCTCGGGAACGCCCGCGCTCGGCTTCTGCGGCGGCTCCTTCCTTCTGCTCTGCTCGCGCTTGGCGAAGTTGTACGCCTCGGCCCACGCGGTCTGGCGCTCCTCGGCCTCTGCGATCTTGGCTGGGGTGTAGGAGCGCGACTTGTCGCCGACCGCGCGCAGGTACTCGTTGCGCGACGCCTTGAGCGCATGCTCCAGCTCCGCGTCCGTCATCTTGAGGACGTGCTCGAGCCGCGGCGGCGTTTCCAGCGGCTCACCGCCGACGGTGATGCCGAGCGACTTCTTCTCCGGCTCCTTCGGCGGGGGCGGAGGTGGCTCGACGGGCTTCGGTGGCTCGACCGCCTTGGGCGGCTCCGCAGGCGGCTCGCCGCGTCGCCCCAGACCGAGGCCGGCGAGGCCGAAGCCGGTGCGCTCCATGGGCGGACCGCCGTACTCCTTCGGCGGCGTCGGAGGAGGCTCCGGCAGGTTGCGGGCGCCCTTGGGGCGTACGCCGAGCCCCAGCAGCCCCGGCTCCTGCTTCGCGCCCCGGCGCCCCAGCTCGCTCCGGGCCTCTGCGGTGCCCAGCGCGCGCAGCTGCGCCTCCGACATCTGTCGGACGTCTGGCGCAGGCACGGCGCGGCCGCCCTCTGGGCCAGCGAGTCCCGGCGGAGGTTCGATGGTTTCACGGGGAACAACGGCACCCGGCGCCGGGCTCGGGGCGGTAGGCCTCTCGGCTGCAAGCGCCTCACGCTCGGCGGTAAGCTTCGCAACCCTCTGAGCCCAGCGCCGGTAGCCCTTGTCGTTCGCCGGCGGCCTGCTGCGCTCCAAGCCCTTGAGGCTCTGGTCGATCTCGCTGATGCGCTGCTCGTTCACCCGCTGGCGCACGGGTTCCTCGGCCATGCGCCGGTGCAGCTCTGGGAGCGCTGGGGCGGCCTCCTGCAGCGTCGGGGGCTGGACGGCCGTCTGCTCCGCCACCCGAGGCCGGGCGAGGTCACGCAGCGCCTCGAGTCCGTTGTAGGTCACGGGGACGGGGACGCCGCCTTCGTGGGGCGTGACCAGCACGGTGATGCGGTAGCCCTGCGGATTATGCGGCGAGACGGCGGCGGGATCCTGCCACGAGGTGACGCCGGCCACTCGCGCCGCAGCGCGGTCGCCCCCCTCCGTCGGCATCCACACGATCTTGCCGCCCAACGTCTTGTTGAGCGTCTTCGTCAGCTCTGGCTGGGGCTTGCCGCCGCGGTAGATGGCCTGCTGGGGCTCGGCGAAGGCCTTGGCGACCTCCTGCGCGTGCCGGAGCACCTTTTCGTTGGCCGCAGCCCCCAGCCGCTGGCGCCACTCGGCGACCGCCGCCGGGCCCTGATGGGCGATGGCGAGCGCCAGCTGGAGTCCGGCCCCCTTCGCCCACTCCTGCGGCGTCGGCATCGGGTAGTCCTTCTCGCCCGTCAGCCGGTGCATGTGGGCGGCCAGCGTCGGCTGGATGGCGCCGAAGCCCACGGCGGCTGGCGTCTCCCCGGCGAGGCGCGCGATGGGGCCAGCGGCCTCCCCGGCGATAGCCTTGCCGGCGGGGCCGATGATCCCGGCGGTGGCCCCGGTCGTGACCCCGGAGATCAGCGTCTCCTTACCAGTCTCGGCATCGGTGGCAGCCCCCAGACCGGCGGCGATCGGCGGCGGCACGCCCGCCATCTCGAGCGGCGCCGTGCGCGCGACGAAGCCGGCGATGTCGCCAGCCGTGCGCGCGACCCGCTCCCCGGTCGTGCGCGGCGGCGGCAGGATGTCCTGCTTCGACCACGGTTGCGTCTCGGGGACGTTCACCATCCCGCCGGGCAGGCCGGCGACGCCCGGAATCATCACCGGGCCCGGCGGCGGCCGCAGGCCGGAGAGGTTGGGGGCCACGCCCAGCAGGAACTGGGCGGCAGCCCGGGCGTAGGCCGGGTTCTGGGGCGAGATCTTCCACGCCAGCTCGTCCATGCCGCGCTGGGTCGGCGTCATCGCCTCTGGCGCCCAGCTCGCGCCCCCGCCGCGCCCGCGCGAGAGCGGCGGGTTGGGCGACGGTCCCACCGGCTGGTCGAACTGGGGGACACCGGCGCGGGTAGCTGTGGCCGGGGCGGCCGCACTCGTCATCGCCCGCATCTGCGACATCGCCGGCAGCGCAGGCACGAAGCTCGCTGCCAGCCGGCTCAGGCGCGGGCCAGCGCTCGCGGGCACCGGCATCGACAGGAACTTCGCCACCGGGGCGTCGATCGAGTCGAGCGGATGCTGGTCCCTGACCGCCTGCGGCAGCAGGTCGTAGAGCGTGGTCGACCGCGGGGGCTGCCGCGTGCCGAGGGCCTGCCCGACCACGGCGTCGAGATCGTTGGGCGCCATCGGCTACCTCGCTTCTTGGTCGGGGCCACCTTCCGACGTGTCGGGCTCGGCGGGCTGCGGCGCGTACTGCTTGATGAGCTGGAAGCCCTGCTCCTCCAGCTGCCGCAGCTGCTCGTCGTCGATGCTGGTGTCCTCAGGCTGGTCGGGGTAGTCCGCCGGGTTGAAGTCCTCGGGGTTCTGGGGCGGCGTGATGCCCGCGTGGCCGGCGTACTGCGAGTAGACCGACTCGAGCGCCGCCCGCTTCGCCATGCTGGAGCGGCGGTGCATCGCCGCGGCGTTCAGCTTGGCGTCTTCCACCGAGCGCTTGAACTGCTCCATGGCGTAGGGAGAGCTGTAATCGTAGAGCGTCCGGCCGTACTGATCCTGCAGCGGCGTGGCCTTCGTCTTCCCCTTGGCGAACGTGGTCGCCGGCGAGAGCCCGAGGTCCTGCGCGTAGCGCAGTCGCTGCGGCTCCGGCGTGTTCGGCGACTCGATGCCGGCGATGGCGGCGTCGATCTGCGCTTGACGCGAGCGGCCGCCCTCCTCGCCGGCTGCCTTCTCGTCGGCGTTCAGCGACGCCAGCATCTTCGCGGTCCCCGCGAGGCTCGTCAGTGCCTTCCTCCGGGCCTCGACGCTCAGGGCCGACTTGTTGAGCCTGCCCTCGAGCGCCTTGCGGTGCAGCTCGATCTGGTCGTGGAGCTTCTCGGCCGCGGCACGCCCAGAGAGCCCCGAGGCCGCGCTGTAGTCCGCGGTCGGCAGGCTCATCGTGTTCGGATCCCACGTCTGCGGCATCAGCCCCTGCGAGACGAGCGACTTCGCCGCCTCCGCCGACAGCGTCGTCCGGTGGGGAGCGGCCCCGGACCCAGCCGGATGGTCGATTCTCGACTGCAGGTACTTCATCTGCATGTCGCGGTAGGCGAGATCGCTCGCCGCCTTCGTCCGCGCCGCCTGCTCATTGGCGTAGGCGCGGCGGCCGTAGATCAGGCTCGCGATGCTCTTCAGGGCCACCGCGCCCGGCGTGACCGTGCCCGCCTCGAACGGAGACACCATCCCGGCGTAGCCGGGGCGGTCGAGCCCGTGGACGAACGCGCGACCGCGCGCGTACGCCCCGGCGACCGTGTTGGCGGCACGCCGGCCGATGGTCGCCATCGCCTACTCGTACGGCCCGATGGGCTGGGCGGTCGGGGGCCGGTGCGCTCCGGGCAGGTGCATGCCACCACCCGAGAGCGAGCTGCGGCTCACGGTTGGGCCGCCGCCGAGGGTGGGCGCGCTGCTTCGGCTCGAGGTGGCGAAGCCTCCGGCCACGGCCGGGATGGCCTCGAGCATCGAGTTCCAGAACGTCGAGTCCTTGGCGGCGTTCAGCGCGGCGTCCTGCGAGGCCACGCCCATCTCGGCACCGAAGGCGGTGTCGTTCTTTCCGCGCTCGTAGCCCAAGTTCGACTGGAACGCCTGATAGAGCTGGTCGGCGGAGTTGCGGGCGGCGTCCTCCGACCCCTGCGCCTCGACGTCGGTGGCGCCCTGCTCGAGCGCGGCAGCGGCCGGTCCACTGAGCCCGCGTGCGCTGACCTGCCGCGCGTTCATCTGTCGTGCCCGCTGGGCCGCCGCCGCGGAGGCACCGGCGAGCCGCGTGCGCGTGCGCTCGGCCGCCGCCTCGTCCTCGGGCGTGACGTAGCCCGCGGGACGCGAGGCGCGGTAGCGCGCGATGATCGCGTTCCGGTTCGGGCCCTTCTTCGACCGGTGGAACGCGCCAAGAATGACCGGCGCGAGCGCTGTTGCTGCCGCGAGTGCCACTACCGCTCACCTCCGATCAGGAACCACATCGCCGACCCGGTCGCGTTGCCGAGGATCGCGGGCGCGATCCGCATCCGCACCTCGGTGGTGCTCCACTTGTCGTACTCGCTCCAGTTGGCGGCGAGCACGGTGTTGGGCGTCGACGTGTTGTCGCAGCCCAGCAGCACGCACCACGCCGGGATCACCCCGAGCGTGTGCGGGATGTTGTAGGTGGCGCTGCCGTTGTTGCCGACCTTGCGGTACTCGGCCAAGAGCTTGCCGGCCCTGCCACCATCCACGAGCTTGCCGAACGTCAGTCCGCCCGGGGCGATGTTGGCGTCGCCGCCCTGCGTGGCGACCGCGGTGCGCGTCTGATCCGGGTCGCCCGAGGCGATCGACGGTGCCCGACCTTCGCTCATGTGGCCTCCGGTTATCAGCTTGCGGCGATGACGTAGAAGCGGAATGTGACAGCCGCGAGCGACACCGACGTCGTGTCGTGGGCGTTCTGGAGCACGAGGTGCCACTTCCCCGTCGCGGTGTTGTTGTGCAGGTTGACGTGGTACTTGGCCGTGGTCGTCGAGGGAACGCCGGCCAGCTCCGTCGTGATGCAGAGCGGCACCGTGTTCGCCACGTCGAGCCCGGTCGAGATGCTGTTGTCGGCCCCGCCGGCGAGCGAGCCGCCGGGGCTCCACGCGAAGCTCGTGATCTTCACCTTGGGCCCGGTCACAGCCTGTGCGCCGAGCCGGGAGACGTCCACGGAGCCGGCCACGATCTTGCTGGTATCCACCGAGTTCGAGGCCAGCTTGGCGAGCGTGATCGCCCCGTCCTCGACGCGGTCGGTGGGGATGCGCGACCCCGCTGAGTTCGAGATGACCGTCCCCGGCAGGCCGGCGTTCGGCTTGACGTTGTTCACGTCGAGGTTGCCGTTCACCTGAGCCACGATGGCGTCGTCGTTGGCGCGCACCTGTGGCCCGTCGTTCGGGGTGCCGTTGGCGAAGCTGTTGGGAAGGGCTACGAGGCCCATGCTCACACCGTCCTTGTGTAAGTGCCCTTGGGCTGGAGCCTACCATCCATCGTGTAGCCGCTGAAAGTGAACGTGTCCGACGGCTGGCAGGTGAGCCGCAGCGCGTATCGGCGCCCCCGCGTGCCGATCGGCAGGCCCTTGGTCGGCCCCGAGTCTCCCGAGGTGGCCCACGTCGTCCCGCCCCACGTCGTCCCGCCCCACACGGAGGCGGAGTTGGCGGACGTGAACCCGAGCGAGACGCTGGCCGCCGGCTCGAGCAGCAGCGTCACGGTGCAGGAGATGGACGGGCCCGAGATGTAGACCTCGAGCCGGTCCCAGATCTTGTCGTAATCGGGGCGGCCGTCGTCGATCTTCTGTGTCTGGACCGTGACCGTGGGCGGGTTGCCGCCGGTGCCATCGAACGCCTTCTCGTCACGGAAACCTTGGAACCCGAGCCACACCGGGTTGTCCGCGCCGGCCGAGAGCGCGCGCCGGTCGATGGCGACCACGGACTGGGCAGCGCCGAACGTGCCGGCCTTCTGGACAAGGATGTCGTTCCAGTAAAGCCCGGTGTAGCGACCCCACGCGTCGAAGCGCTGGTCGTAGACGAGCATGTCGTCATTGGTGTTCGTGAGCGCGGCGAAGCTGACCAGCACCTGCTGCCCGATGTAGTTCGTGACCACGACGTCTTGGATCTGCCCGCCGCGGAAGGTCTTGAACACGTCGCCGACCGCCTGCCAGCCGAACGGCTTGACGTCGTTGCCGGCGAGCCGGTGCATGCCGGCCTTGCCGTAGAAGTAGACCGCCGAGCCCGAAGCTGCCGCGGCGCGACAGCCGGAGCAGCCGGCGCCCTTGTAGAGCGGGAAGGAGCGGAACTGGCTGATGTCGTCGCCCTCCACGCCCCACACGCTCCACTGCTTCAGGACCGCGAGTCGGTCGACCTGCAGCTTGACGTTGGTGATGAGATCGCCGTCGTCGGGCCCGATGTCCGAGGCGTTCAGTGCGTTCCAGTTGGCGATCCCCGTGGCCTCGATGTCGCCGACCGCCTGCGAGAAGTAGAGCGTCGCGCCCGCCCAGCCGACAAGCCGGTCCTTGTAGGCGATGATGCCGTCCAAGTGCGGCGGCTCGCCGTGGACGTTCTCGTCGGAGCGGTAGCCCAAGTCGGCGTCGGCGATGACGTCGTTGTACGTCGTGCCGGTGCCGTCGGCCACGAAGTAGAATGGGCCGATGGTGCTGCCGGTGGACTTCGTCCGCTCGATCGTCCAGCCGAGATAGTCGCTCCTGATCTCGTTCGCGATCTTGGTGATCTGGACCTGCGTGTTGGCGCCCATCGCGATCGACTGGACGCCGCTCGCCTTGGACGAGCCGTCGGTGAAGCGGTAGCGCAGCCGGTAGTAGTAGGTGCTCGCGGCCGTGAGCCCGCCGCCGCCCGCGCCCGTTAGCGTCAGCTCCACCGTGTCGGCCGCGGTGTTCGGGTTGTAGGTGACGGTGGCGTTGGTGTGCTTCTGGCAGTTCGGGATCGACACCGACCAGTTGCCGGCGCCGATCGTCAGCGTCGAGTTGTTGCTGTCGGTGGCCGCCGCGGAGAGCGTGAGCGTCGTGTCGCCGGGATTGACCTGCAGGCTGACCGTCGTGCCGCCGGGAATGCCGGGGCCGGAGATCGGGACGCCGGCGGCGATGGCCGGGAACGCGGGGCGCGGCAGGCAGCCAGTGTGCCAAGTGTTCGCCGGGTTGCTCGTGCGATAGAACATCGGCGGGTTGGCGCCGGCGTTCTCGGTTACCCACAACGCGCCGTGGAGCTGGTCCCAGACCATCTTGGTCGAGGTCCCGAGCGGCAGCGCCACCGTCTGCGCGGTGAAGGCTCCGGTCTTCGCCTCGTAGAGCGTGCCGCGTGTCGCGTGATCGCAGCCGACGAAGATGCGCCCGACGCCGCTGCTCACGAACTCCATGCAGGTGTGCGGGTTGTCGGCAAGCGCGACGGAGCTGAAGCGCTGGGTGCCGTTCCGCACCGTGAGCGCGCCGAGCGGCTGGAACACCATGTTGTCGCCCAGCGCGAGCGTCGGCTTGCGCGTGCGGTAGTCGGTGGTCCCGCCGTCCAGCCCCTTCGAGAAGTCGGTGACGACCGACTGGATCTCCTGCGGCATCAGCGAGCCCGGAGCGAGTTGTTGAGCAGCTTCGCCGGGCGCACAGCGCTCCGGCGGTCGGCGCTCCGGTCCTCCAGCCGCGGCCGCTCGTACTGAAGCGCCGCCTCCCACTCCTTCTCGTGCGCCGTCGCCTCGTCGTAGCGCTGCTGGCGGCGCATGCCGTAGATGACCATGCGCTCGCGCAGCGCGTCACGCAGCATGTCCATGATCGTGATCGGCTGGGTGCTGATGCTGGTCACGGCGTCAGGGACGCCCCAGTAGGTGATCCGCAACCCGCTGGACAGGTCCTGCTGTGGCATCGGCAGGAGGAAGAACGACTCCGTGCTGGCGAAGTAGCCGAGCGGGTCGCCGGTCGGATAGTTGTAGGTGGTCTTGTCCTCGAACTCGTCCTCGAACACCTCGCGCAGCTTGCGCCACGTCGTGGCGTCGGACGGGGTCGGGTTCCACTCCACGCGGATGACTTGGATCAGATTCGCAGGGTAGGCGTACTCCATGTCGGCAGTGATGTCGCCCACCGTCTTCCGGCGCTTGAGCAGGAGCTTGCGGGCGAGGTCGCGCGTCGAGGCGTTGAGATAGACCAGCCACTCGTCGAGCGCGATGGTCTGGTACTGGGGGTCGCCGCACTGGATGGCGGCCTCGGAGACGACGGACAGGGCGGGCACGCTCACGCGGGCACCTCCGTCCACGTCGTCGTCGGGGCAGGAATGTCAGTCCAGTCCGTCTCGAGCCCCCAGCGATACGCTCCGTTCGGCGGGTCAGCCGGCGTCGCACCCCACGGATGCGTGACGAGCGGGTCGTAGAAGTGCGCGGTCATGGCGCAGTCTGTGAGCATCGCAGCGCTGCCGGGGTCGACCGCCGGCGCGATCGTCGGGCCCGAGCGCTCCCCGAAGTAGTAGGTGAAGCTGATGGGGTTGTCGAACACGTCGACGAACCTCACGTTCAGCTGCCGGATGCTCACCTGACTGCGCGACAGCCCGTCACGGCCGTTGAACAGCATCAGGCGGGTGTTGTAGCCCGAGTTGGGCTTGAGATAGGCGGGGGCCCCGTCCACGGTGAAGACGGCGCTGTCGTTGTCGAAGAAGATCGTGAAGCCGCCGCCCGCGCCGTCGTAGTCCACCTCGAGGAAGTGCCACTGGGTGGCGTCGGAGATCTTTCCCGCCAGCGTCTGGACCGAGCCGCCGTTGCGGTTCGTCGCCTTCACGCGCCCCGATGGCGTGATACCGACCTCGAGGATGGCGGGCTGGGTCTGGAGGTCGTGGTCGAAGGCGAAGAGCGGATGCACCTCGTCGGCGCTCGCGCTCTGGACCGGCAGGCTCTCGCAGCGGAACTCCACGGTGATGCCCTGAAGCCCGTGCGCCGGAATCGTGGCAAGACTGCCGACGTTCTCAGCGATCAGTGCGAAGTAGGGTTGCCCGAGCGAGGACATGAAGCGGTGGTTGGACATCCGCCCTCCTCACTCGTGGTAGCCCGCTACCGCCACCGTGCCGCGGAAGACCTCGCTCGCCGTGGCCGAGCCGATGTACTGCTTGTAGCAGACGAAGAACGCGGCGCCAGCCGGCACCACGATCGGCGCGGCGGAGAAGTCCATCGCGAACCCGGGCGCCACTGCACCGATGCCGGCGCCAACGAGGAACGAATGCGATCCCAGCGGGATGCGACAGGGGCCGAAGGTGTTGATACCGAAGCCGAAGGAGAGATCGGTCGCGAAGCCAGTGGCGCAGAACCACGCGAAGCAGGTCGCAGTGGTGGTTACCACGGCGCCGGTGTTCACCATCTCGCCGATGCGGACGCCGGTGACATACAGCGTCTTCGCCGGCCGGTTCACGCTGGTGCCGGGATTCACGTACTGGAAGAGTTCGATGTCCGTCTCTGCGCCCGCCGCGGCGTTGATGCGATACTCGCCCCCGAGGCCGGTGTAGGCGGCCGTGTTGTTCGTGCCCGTGGCGTTCGCGGGCGCCGCGCTGTTCGGCCACGTCGCGGTGAAGGTGGTCGCGTTCCCCGGCTGGACGAGGTAGGCGCCGCCGCCGCCAGCGACCTGCTGGTGCCCCCACGGCATGGCCGCCATCCATCCACGCACGTAGACGCCGACGAATGCGACGCTGATCTGTCGGGCCGCCGAGGCCGCGCCGGTGTTGCCGATACGGAAGCCGATGGGCTGTGATAGCCCCGACGTCGACGACGGCACCGTGTTCGGCAGCTTGATCGAGCCGGCCGGGTCGTCGTCGATGTAGAAGACGACGATGTCGCGCTGGATCTCGATGCCATAGCGGTGGTGGACGCCGGAAGCGGGGACATTCACGCCGGTGCGGAGGACGGTGACGATCTCTGCGGCGTTGTAGTTGACGACGCCGACCAGCTGCGTGATGCCACCGGTCACGATCGTCCTGAAGTAGACGCCGTCGTTGGCGGTCGCGTTGCTCAGTGGGAACTGCCCGAATCCCCACTCGCTGAAAGAGTTGGTGGCGCTGTCGTTGGTGTGCTTGATGCCCAGCACCAGCAGCGTCGAGCCCGTGGTGTAGAGCGGGAATGCTCGCCAGCTGACGAACAGCGAGCGGTGGCCGCTGGTGGTGGTGCTGCCGCTGTTGAGCGTGCCGTAGCCGGCGGCCTGCGCGTAGCTTTGGCTCGCAGTGCTGAATAAGAACCGGTCCTGCGCCTGAATCGTGCCTTCGAATGTGTGGAGGAACAGGCACGCCTGCGGCGAGGCGTCGATGATCGAGCTGCCGCCGAATCCGACCGGCATCCGTTACCTCCGCGTCGGGCCCGGAGCCGAAGCCCCGGGCCCCAACGCTGGCTGGACTAGGTGATGCTTCCGACGGTGCAGAGCACGGCCATGCGCGTCGCCGTGCCGGTGTCGGTGATGCCGAACTGCGCCCCGGTCGTGGTGCCCGAGGGCCGGAGCGTGCGCCCCGGCGACACGGTCGGCACCGAGGGCGGCGTGGCCGAATCGGTCACGTTCCCCGAGGCCGCTCCGAGCACGAAGCGCCCGAGCGTTCCCGTGCTCGACGCCGTGGAGGCGAAGCAGATGCTGCCGACGCTGGCGGTCAGGCCAACCGTCCCAGCCTTGATCGCCCCGAGCGCGAACCCGAGCGACGACGGCGGCGTGGTCGAGCCACGCGCGCCACCCAACACGAACAGCGGCATGCCCGTCGCCGGGATGGCCGACTGCGCGAGGTCGTTCGCGACGATCACGGCACCGGTGGTCGCCGTGTTGTCGAGGATGACGTGATTCGCATCGGCGATGTCGGTCGTGGTCGTGTTCTTGATCGACCGCACCGTGCCGAGCGAGCCCACCCCCTGCCACAGGATCGTGCCATCCGGTCCGGTGACGCGGAGGGGGAGTTCGAGTGCGCTGGACTGCTGCGACATGCTGCCTCCCTCCTAGACGTTCAGGGTGCCCCTAGATATTCAGGGTGTTCGTCGCGTCGATGTTGTCGATCACGAACGAGCTGCGGCGCTCGGAGAAGCACAGCTCCGTGCGGTGGAAGATGTAGCCGGCGCGCACGTCCTGATCGTACGCATCACGCCAGCCCTTGAAGCTGAAGTTGCGCGACGGGTGGACGTAGAGGCTGACCGCCCGCTCGTCGATACCGTAGATCTTCTCGATCTTCGAGCTGTTGTGCGGCGCCCGCTCGTCGACCACCCACGGCATGTTGCGGAACATCAGGTTCGTGAACCCGGCCTTCGCCAGATCCGAACCCTGCTGCGGCCGGTCATAGCGCTCGTTCTTCGCCAGCGCGTTGTGGAAGTCGGTCCACGCGCCCCAGTTGGAGACGAGCAGCGTCGGCTGCTTGCCGGAGCGGAAGCCGGTCTTGGCGCAGATCGCGGGGAGCGGGCCCCACGAACCACCGCCACCGGTCGTGCTCTTGGGCGGGAACAGCGTCGAGTCGGCCGCGAGGCTGCCGGTCGCGTACGCCGTGTGGTCAGCGTTGTGCTGCCACCAGCCGTTCGGGTCCGTGAGCGGCGACTGGTTGCCGGCGGTGATGCCGCCGTAGGTCGTCGCCGTGGTGCCGTCGATGTTGTCGGAGAGCGCGATGCCGAGCCCGCCGACCGCCTTGGCGTTGGTGCCGGTGTTGAACAGCGCCGTGCCCACGAGATCCGTCATCGTGTTCTGGGCGATCGTCATCTTCGAGTCGACCAGATTCAGGACGGATTGCGGGCCACGGACCGCCAACTCCTCGTCCGAGTCGATGGCGAGCGTGACCTCCGCGTTCTTCGCGAAGTAGTTCGCCGCCTTGATCGGGTTGCGGACGGTGGTATCGAACTTGTCCGAGCCCGAGTACCACGTTCCGCCGCCGCCCTCGGGCGCGAAGCTCAAGGGCACGACGAGGACCGGTCCCCCCTCCCAGTTCTTCTGCCGATTCTTCCAGCGGGAGAGCAGGGCGTTCGAGAGGAAGAACTGGTCCTGCAGCTTGGGGATGTGGAGATTTCGCGCGAGCGAACTCACCATGTCCCAGCTGACTGTGTAAGCCATCTGCGTGCTCTCCTTCCGTGGAGATGCGCGTCATCCCTGACGCGCACGCGGGGCAGCGCGGGATCGGAGTACCGCGCTACGAGAACTTTCCGAGTTGAGCGGCGAGGCCGCTCCGCATCACATGCTGGTTGACGTCTTCGAAGTCGCCGAAGCGCTCCGCCTTGTGCTTGAACGGCTTGGGTGCCCCGGGACCATTGGCCGCGGGGGCCCGCAGCGCGCCTGTCTCCGGGGCGTCGGGTGCCTTGGGGGCCACCGGCGGCGCGGAGCGTGCGCGTTGTTCGATGCCGGGGAAGCGGGTCATCGCCGCCTCCTCGAAGGTGTAGCCGGAGTCGGCGAGCGCGGGGTCGGCCTTGAGCTTCGCCGCCATGTACTGGGTCGTCGCCTTGACCTCGGGGCCCGTCATCTTGAGCTTGCCGATGGTGGAGTTGATCGAGTGCTCGAGCCGGTCGATGACCTGCGTCTTCGTCACCTCACCCTGCTTCTGCTTGAGCGCCGCGTTCTCTTCCTTCAGCGCCGCGACCTCGCGCGCGAGCTTCCGCTCAGAGTCGGGAACATCACCCGCCTCCTCTTCGCGCATGGCCTCGACGGTCTTGCGCACCGCGCGCTCGGCGCTGCGCTCGACCATGGCGTTGATCTCGTCGGCGGTGAGGAGCTGGTTGCCGTCCTCGTCCTCGACGTCGAACTCCTCGTCCGCGTCATCGTCCGCGGGCGGCTCATCGGCGGGCTTGTCCTCGACCGGTGGCTTCTCTTCGACGGGCGGCTTCTCCTCGACCACGGCCGCAGCCGCCTGTTCGTCGTCGGAGGTGAAGTTGCCGAGCGAGGCCATGTCGATCGTCTCTTCCGTGACCGGAGTCTCGGGCTTGGTCATGTCAGTACCCCTGTCCTGCGTATTCGGCTCCCGGCGCCGGGCCCTCGCCCTGCGCGTCCTCGGAGTCCGCGGTCTGGCCGAAGGGCTCCGCTTCGTTGCCCGGCATCTGCATCCCGCCGCCCTGCTGCTGTGCCGTGCGCGCCAGCGCGATCGACTGCAGCACCGACATCAGGCGCTGGACCTCGCCGCGCTCGGTGTCGTCGACGTCGCCGTCGCGACCGATGATCGCGATCACCGCATCAATTGCCTCGGTCAGCGTCTGCTGGCGCTGGTCGGGGCCGGGGTCGGTGTAGTAGGGCGCCGGGCGGTCGAGCGATGCGCTCACTTGCTGAAGCCCTTCTGGGCGAAGCGCGGCTGCCCGCCCTTGCGCTTGCTCTTGGACATCGCCTTACGCTGGGCTCGCGCAGCCGGTCGCGCGCCCGCGGTGTAGAGCGACTGCGCCGCCTGTCGAGCCACGCCTGCCTTCGGTGGAAGCGCCATTCCCTTGCTCGCCTCGTTGAACTCGTGGACTTTTGCGGCGCCCATCGCCGCGATCCCAGAGGGAGAGTTGCCCCAGCGCCGCTGCTTGTCAGACGTCCAAGGCATCCCTGCCTCCATGCTTCGACGCTGACCATCGACTCACGGAACGCGATCGAACTCAAGCATTCGCCGGCTGGGGCGACCCCTTGCCGTTCTTGGACCCACCGTTCTGCGCCGCGGCGGCGTTCCGGGCGATCAACTGCTGGGCGGCCAGCCGCTGCATGATCGTGGGGATGTTGGGGACGTCGAAGGCCTCGAGTGCCGTCTGCTGGTCGATCAGCCCGGTCTGCGCGAGCTGCAGGTACTTATCCTCGTTCGCCGCCCGGCCGAGGAGCGTGCCCGAGCCCTTGGCGAACCGGATGTCGTACTCGTAGCGGAGCCACGCCGGGTCGATCGAGTCCTGCTCTCCGTTCCGGGCCCGGAAGTAGATGGGCTGCTTACACTTCTTGCCCGTCGCCACCATCATCTTCTTCAGCAGCCGCGTGTACTCGATGAACGCCGGGCCCTCCTTGCCGCGGATGCGGGTCTGGGCCGCCTCCTGAAGATTCCTGATCGCCGAGGCCGCCTCGATCCCCTCGGGGCGCCGGCCCTGAGACACGTCCTGCACGCCCGACACCTTGTCGACGTCCAGCGCCTCCATGTTGAGGAGCGTGAACTGCTGCGCCGCCGCACCGCCGAACTCGAGCCACTGGATCGAGGAGCCACGGACCTTCTTCAGCACGTCGCCGGGCTCGACTGCACGCTGGTCGATGTCGACGCCGGAGTCCGAGTCCGCCAAGAGGATCGGCACCGCCTCGAACTCGAGCGAGCGGTTCAGGAGGTTATAGCGGCGGTTGATCGAGCGGTTGATGGGGATGATGTGATCCATCTCCCCGGGGCAGTAGAAGCGGCCGGCCTGCGCGTAGTCGCGGCCGATCTCGATGGGTGCTCCGAGGAAACAGGCATCCACGGCGTGCGGCTTCAAGAGCGCGCCGCTCGCGGTGACGGGGATACACACCCACCCTGACTCGGAGCACGGTTCGTTGCGGACGTAGTTCTTCGCCGTCGGCGCGTAGGTGAAGGTCAGCTCACCCTGCTGCTGGCTGGCGATCTGCCCGCTGTAGTGGACGGGGATCCGGCGACGATCGCGCACGAACATCTGCAGCGTGAACGTCGTCCCCGTGTCCTGCATGCGGCCTTCCTCCGGGGTCACGAGCGGCTGGCCGCCGAACTCGGAGTTGTCGGACGTCATCCCCGAGTAGAGCGGGCCCTCGAGCCCGAAGTGGCCGCCCATGATGCCGTCCAGTGAGTCGTAGCCGCCGCCGGCCGAGAACGCGTCGTAGTACGGGCGCTCGAGCGCGTCGTAGGCAGGGCTCGCGATGTTGTCGGCGAAGATCTCCTCGGCGCACTCGGGGTAGTGCTCGCGCAACCACGCGGTCGGCACCGGGGACGCGAGGAAGAACCACTCCATCTCGTCTTCGTGTCGCGCGTACGGATCCTTGTAGAAGTCGAACACGCTCCACGGCTTGGGCCAGCACATTCCGGTCGCGGGATCCACGACCAGCAGGTGGACGCACCAGCCGTACTTCAACTTCTCGCGCGTGTTCAGGTGGTGGTTCAGGTCGAACTCGGTCGTGTCCATCAGCCAGCAGGCGTACTCCTGCAGCTTCGAGGCGACGTCGGGCGTGTACTGCCGGCGCATCACCACCTCGGGGCGCGGTGTCTGCTCCGTCATCACCGGGTGGACCGTCTCGACCGTGGAGAAGCACAGGTTCGTGACCTTCATCTCGCGATTCATCTGCGGGTCGAGGAAGTGGAACCCGGAGTAGTACATCTCGAGCGTCTTCAGCCGCTCCGTCTCCGGCTTCTTCGCCGCGTACGCCGCACGGAAGCAGCGGAACACCCAGCCCTTGAAGTCCTCCTCGGTCATGCCGCAGAGGAGGTCTTGGTCGAACACGATGCGGTGGTCGGCGACGAAGTGGCTCCCGGGCGGGATACCGTTCGCGCCATTCCCCGGGACCGTGAACAGGTCGACCATCGAGCTGGTGTTGCCGAGCGGCATCAGTCGTCGCCCTCCTTGGCGCGCGAGAACTCGATCTTGACGCCCGAGGGCCGGCCGTCGGCGCCCTTGGGCTCGAACGTGCTCTGCCCGGAGTCGATCGCCTCACGCGTCTCGCGGTGGTGCTTCATCTTCCGCTCGACATCACGCGGCGCGAGCCGGTCGAGCCCGTGGCCCTTCACGACCACGTCAGTGGCGCCGGTCTTCGCCTGCAGCGCCTTCATCTCCGCCAGCGAGCGCACGCGCTTGCCGAATGCGGTGTTGTAGTGCGGGACGAAGTCGCTCTCGGAGGTCGAGAACCCGGACTGCCGCATGTAGCCGAGCGGCTTGACGAAGAAGTGCTCCCAGCGCGCGGGCCGGACGGGACGTAGCATCTGGTCGATGCCCCCGGGTCCGGGGTCCGATGCAGCCTCGCAGCAGGTGCCGTTGTTCGGCGCGTTCCCCGTCGGCCTCTCCTTCTGCCAGCGCCGGTCGAGCGATGCCAGCCGGCCGCAGTGGACGCAGATCGACTCCCACACGTCTCCTTGTCGCATCAGGCCTCCTCGGGTACGAGCTTGTGGGTGGCGAGCAGGTCGTCGACCGGTTGCTCCCGCTCCAGCACGACCACGGTGTAGTGGGTGCTGGTGCCGTTGGCGTCGCGGATCTCGACCTTTCCGCGCTCGAGATCCTGCTTGGTCAGCGAGATCACGCGGCCATCCTCGGGCCCCTTCCAGAAGTAGCCGATCGCCCTCACTGGAATCCGCCGTGGACCGTGGCGGTCGCCGGGTTCGGCGTCTCGCCCTTCCCGGTGATCGCGGCGCGGATCGCCTGCCACACACGGTTCGCCAGCTCGCCTGCGCCACCGATCGCATCGGCGCACTCGGCGTGGGCGTGGTACGGAGTGAAGGCGGGCGAGGCGACGGTGACGAAGTTCAGCCTCGCGATCGCCTTCCCGCAGAGGAAGCACACCGCCTTGGCGATCGAGAGCCGCTCGTCCAGCGAGGCCACGTCCGCTTCGTGCTTGTCGATCGCGTCCATGCGATCCCCCGTCAGCGGTAGCCGCCGAGCCCGGAGCGCTTGCGCGACTCCTGCCGGCGGTCGTCCATCCGGTCCATCGCCTCGATCTCGTCCATCGTCATCTGGAAGAGGTCGGGCTCCTCCTCCCGAAGCCCCATGTTCCGGCGCCTCAGGTTGTCGCGATAGAGGGTAATGGCTTTCCCCACCGTTGCAAGCGGCAGTGGCTGGAGCGTGCCCTCGAACGTGCCCATGTGGGCGTAGAGCGGCAGGCAGAACGCGGTCACGCCGTCGCTGTAGCCGTTCTTCGGGTGATCGGGCCGGTGGGAGTCGTCGTAGAACATCTCCGACATCTCCTTGATGATGTTCGGGTCAAGGAGCTTGCCGGAGTGCTCGCGGACGTAGCGGCGGCCGACGTTGAACAGGCTGTTGCGGTTGCTCTCCGCGGTCCAGAACCCGGGCTTGTCGCTGACCTTGCCGGCGACCGACTCCTCGTTCACGCGCCGGAACCAGATGTGCGGGTACTTCAAGCGCTTGATCAGCTCGTCGAAGAACAGCACGCCGTGGTTGTTGGCCTCGCCGATCACGAGCGAGAGGTTGTACCACCAGCCCACCTTCGCCACCTCGGCCGCGAGCCGGTCAGGGTGGAGCTTGGCGTAGAACACGGCGTCGTAGTCGAGCGTGTGGCGGTTGAAGACGGTGATCGGGGTGTAGTCGCCGTTCGGCTCGCCGCTCGCAGTGTCGACGCCGACGATGTAGAGGTGGCGCGCCTGCGGCGGCCGGTAGATCCGCCAGCGCCCGCGGGTGACCGCGCGCACGACCAGCGACTTCTTGTCGTTCGCGACCGGCTCCAGCTCGGACTCGGGCGGGAGCGCCCCCGTCGAGGCGCCGTCCGCGCGCAGCCGCTTCGCCACCTCCAAGTCTTCCAGATAGCGGTCGATGCCCAGATCGAACACCGGGCTGCCCGAGGCGAGGAAGCAGCTCTGCGGGTCGCTCGCGCACTCCTGATCCATCTTCCGCTGGTCGCCGTTGAACGTGTTCTCGCGCGTCCACACGTACCACGCCACCTGCTCCAAGGTGAGCGAGTGCTTGCGCTTCATCTCCGCGTCGCGCGGCGAGAGCGAACCTTCCGCGAACCATGGCTTCATCGTCGCGGTCGGATCGTCGAACCATGGGCTGAAGAACGGGATCCAGTCGTTCCGCCCGGCGACCGCGTTCACCCACAGGTTGTGGAAGTAGTTGCCGATGCCGTTGGGGGTCGACTCGGCGACGATCAGCGACTGCGGGTGCTTTGGCGCGGTCATCAGGATCGCGTCCATCAGCTTCTCCGGGTTGTCGATGAACGCCAGCTCGGAGATGTGGAGGTACTGGGCGGTGTAGCCGCGCGCCTCGCCCGCGGTGACGACCTGCATGCGCGAGCCGTTGTGCGAGAAGTGGATCAGCTTCTTGGTCGCGTACTTCCGCGGCGGCTTCATCCCCGGCGGCAGCTCGTCGTAGAAGAGCTGGCTCATCTTGAAGATCGCATCCGAGCTGTCGGCGGAGTGCGCCACCACGAGCGCCTGCTTGAAGCTCCCCAAGTGGCACTCACGGAACAGCTCCGACTCGACCATCGTCGAGGCGCCCACGCGCCGGGACTTCAAGATGATGATGCGCGGCGGCCGGCCGCGGCGGCGCTCCAAGTCGATCGCGGCGGCCAAGCGCTTCTGCTCGGGCTTGAACACCAATGGCATCGGGTCGCCGCCCTCGAAGGGGACGATCTTCAGGCAGTGCTCGCAGTACTCCTCGCGGTGTTCGTAGAGGTACTTCGCGTCGACCTTGACCGAGGTCACAGCCGGCCCGTCAGCGACTGGTTCCTGCCGTGCTGGCGTTGTTCGACCGGGCAGCCGGCGGCGGCCAAGATCTTCAGCTGGTTCTCGGAGAACGGGTTCGGCCCGATGACGATGCACATCATGACCCCGAGCGTCGTCTCGGTGACATCGTCGCAGCTGTAGGCCTGTAGCCCGCGCGCGCGTCCCGCCATCGCCAAGTCGTCGGCGAGCCCGTTCTTCGCGCACCACACCGCGACCAAGGCGTCGCGCGGGAGCCCGGTGATGTAACTCCGCGCGTGGCTCTCGCCGGTCGTGCCGGCTTTCGTGACCACCAGCCCGACCGAGAAGTTCGGCAGCGGCGCGCGCGCCTCCAGCTCGACGTTCAATCGACCTCCGGCCACAGGAATCGTGTGCCGGTCATCTTCTCGAACCGCCGCATCCACTCCGCCTGATCGTCGCGCTTCGAGTTCAGGGCGTTGTCCAAGATCGCGCGCTTGATCTCGGGGATGTAGAGCCGCATCGGCCCCTGCTCACGCGCGAGCACCTGCTGGAACCCGGGCTCGGCGCGGAACTTCTCGAGTTCGCCGGCCGTGACCCCCAGCGCCGACGCCAGTTCGGACTCGGTCTTGAACCTCCGGTCCTTGGGTTCCGATGCGAGCCAGACTACGTAGGCACGGCGAGTGCGCTCCTGCGGTTCTCGATCGCTGCGGGTGGGGGGCCCGGCCGGCCACTGGACCTCGGCTCCTGCAGCCCTTCCTCCGGCTCCTCCGCCGGCTCGGTCCGCTTCCGCTGGATCGACGGCGCCCCCGGCGGCACCTCCCCCACCTGCATCGCTCGCTCCAGCACCGTCCGGCTCGCCGCCCGCTGCATCAGCACGAGGTTCCCCACCGACAGGTTGAGCTTGTCCGTTGTCGTCGCCAGCTCGCCCACCTGCTTCGCCATCTCCGAGAGCGACCGGTCCCTCGAGATCTGCACCTCGTCGCTCGCGATCTGGTGGATCGAGAGCGCCAGCACGTCCTTCGAGTACTGCTGCAGGGATGCGGATTGAGCCTGTGTAGACCGGCTGTTGAGCCACACCGCGGTCAGCGCGACCATCGCGCCGACGACCATCCCGATCACGAGTTCCACGCGACACCCCCGTCATGCCTCGGCCTCATCGGCGAGTTCCTCCGCCCGCTGGCGCGCCAGCTCGGCTTGGATGGCTGCCTCCTGTGCCGCTTCCGCAGCGCGCACGGCGGCCTCCTTCTTCCGCTCCTTGACCTCGGTCGCACTCCAGCGCTCTTGGAAGCAGTACATGCAGACGCCGAGCTGGCCCTTGGTGATGCGCTCGCCCGTCGCACCGTCCACGAGCGGCACCTTGTTGCCGTGGCCGTGCTGGGCGCCCGGGCCTCGCCCGGGCGTGATGCAGATGCCGTAGCCGTCTTCCGCCTCGGAGTCGACTCGACCGGGGCGCTCGCCGGTCGCCACCTCGCTGTGCTTGACGTTCGCCGCGATGCCCCAGATCTCCTGCATCTGCGTCATCTTGCTGACACCTGCGGCCGCCGCGATGGCGCCCTCGGCCAGCTGCTCCTTGGTCAGGAGCCCGCGCTCGTTCTCGGACTTAGGGTTCGTCATAGGCCGGAGACGTAGACGTTGGCGACGCCGATGGCGAAGCGGTTCGCGGTCGCATCCGCGCCGCTCGACACCTGCACCTGCGGCGCGAGGAAGACCGTGTTTCGGTAGGCGTCGCCGAAGATCGCGAGCTGTCGACTCGAGTCGCCCGTGTTGATCGAGGTGAGCACGGCGCGGACCTGACACGTCTCGCCCGCGGCCTCGAAGTTCCCCGGCTGGCTCATCTCGAAGCGGAACGCCTGCCCCGCGGCGAGCGTGAACGTGGTGAAGTCGATGAACGTGCCATTGACGCCGTTCTTGCGCGCGGCGAGTTTCAGCACGTTGGCGCCCATCGTGGTGTCGTGCCAGAGGCCGATGACGTCCGTGGCGCTGAACACGTCGTTTACGACCTGACCCGTGTTGCTGTTGCACATGCCGACGAAGAGCCGGCCGGAGTTCGCGAACCACGTCTCGATCCTGAACGTGGCGGCGAAGTACCAGCCGCCCAAGCCGATCGCGTTGCCGGCCCAGAACTGGAGATCCGAGGCGTCGTTGCAGCGGAGGCCGACGTCGGTGTTGGCGGCCGCGTTCGCCCACATCGTGCAGCGGAGCTGGGTCGCGGCGTTGGTGTTGGCCGGGGCCGGATGGGTGACGGTGCCCTGCCCCGTCCACTTGGCGCCCATCGACGAGCCGTCCGCCGAGGCGTTCGGCGCCCACCACGTCCCGAAGTGGCGATGGAGCCCGCGCTGGTGGCGGGTGAGGATCACGCCGGCGTTGGTCATGTCCAGTACCCGCGGTGCTCGATGTAGTTGTTGTTGCCGCCCTTCGAGTCGAACCCGCCGCCATCCTCGATCTCGACGTTCGAGCAGTTGTGCGCGACCGTGATCACCGGGACCGTGCGGCCGGGGTTGAAGCCGCTGAAACGGTTCCGCGCGACCGTGCCCTTGTGGCAGTTGTCGATCAGGAACCCGCGAGCGCTCACGGGCTGGGTGAAGGGCGTCGGGAAGTCGGGCGGCGCCCCGCCCGCACCGCTGTTGGCGATCACGACGTTACAGTCGGTGATCTTGAACGGGTTACAGTTGCTGCCGATGTCGAGCAGGTTCGATACCGGGTGGTAGTTGTCGTGCTCGAAGTCGACGCCCTCGACGACCAAGTTGGTGACGCTTCGCGCGTAGTATCCGCCGAGCCCGTTCGACTCGATGTTCCCGCCGTGGAGCGAGGGCGCCATGATGCCGCCGCCGACGATCTCGCAGCCGTAGCGCGTGTTGCCGTTGAACGTACAGCCGTAGAAGTGGTTGACGTTCGTGCTCTTGGCGCCGGTCGGGTCGGTCGTGTCCATGAACAGGCCGCTCCCGGTGCCGAAGAGGAACAGCGAGTTCCTGATGTCGCCGACGATCGCGCCATCCAGCTCGAGGCAGTTGACCGGCCCGTCGCCCGCGCCCTCGAAGCTCGCGCCGACACGGACCCGGTTCAGCCGGTTTCGCGGCGACCCGGTGACGCCGACGCCACCGATCGTTCCCGAAAGTCGGATGCCATAGCCCTGACCGGTGCCCATGACCCAGAGGTTGTTGAGCGAGCAGTAGCCGAGCGTGCAGAGGACGGAACCATGGATCACGGTCCCGTCCCCGTGGCCGCGGATCTCGACGAACTGGTTCGAGACGGTCAGGTTGCCGTAGAAGTGGCCGCGGGGGAGCTGGAGGATGCCGCCGGCCGAGTTGCCGTCGGTGGGGCCCAAGTCGTCCAAGTAGTTCTGGAGGAGCCCGCTCTCAGCCCTCGAGACGGTGGTGGGCGGGAAGAAGGTCAGCGGTCCGCTGCTCACCTACCGGAGTCTCCACGTACCCTCGTTCACCCCGGTGTCGTCACGGTCGACCATGAACTGGGCGGTCGAGTGCCCCGAGGGAGCGATCACCATCAGGGTGGCCTTCGCCTGCCCGACGAGCCTCGCGATCCAGCCGGTCAGCTCGGCGTCCGCCTGACCATAGCCATGGAAGACGACCTGATCGCCGACCTTGGCGAGCTTGGGCGCCGCTGGCTTCTGTGCCTGAGCGCTCCCTTGCGTCCCTGCGTTCACGTCACCCCCAAGGCTCGGTGTTCGCTTCGCTCACCCCGTCCAGTAGTAGAACCTACTGCTCTACGCGGGTCCCTTCCCGCGCTCGCCTAAAGGCGAGGATTGTATGCAGCGTCGCGCGGCGTCAAGGAGAATCGCGTATCCCACATCGGTGCAACACCCGGTTCGCTCGCTCGCGCACAGAAGTTATCCACATCGTGGTTGTGAAGAATGTGGATAACTCTGGAGCGCGCTGCGTGGCTTACGGTTGCAGTGCGTCCACCATCGCGGTCGAGGGCGCGAGCTGCACCACGGAGCCGTTGAACGGCGAGAGCTGGCCGCGGGTCGAGTTGTCGATGCCGACGGGGGTGGTGATGTAGCTCCAGTTCAGGCCCCGCCACGTCACCCCGCGCGAGCCATTCAAGTAGTTGAGCATGATCGAGTTGGCGAAGAACGTGGTGCCGCCCTGCACGCAGGCGTAGCCCAGCACGTCGCCGCCGTAGCAGGCGGAGAGGCAGAGTCCGGTCTTGGTCGCGGCCACGTTGGTCGGCAGTGTTTCGACGTCCAAGCAGACGACCGAGAAGGCGCCGCAGCTCTTGAGGAGCACCTGAGCATCGGTGTCGACCGCCGTGCCGTTGCTGCTGTTGCAGCCGGTGACGCGGTTCGAGTAGAGCATCGGCGCGGTGCAGAAGTCCAAGCGGATGCCGGCCTTCCGGCTGCCGGTGGCGCTCAGGCCCTCGAGCCGGATCGCGGTGCCGGTGTGGGCGGCGTCGGCCCCCGCGAGCCGCAGCCCCTCGCGGAGCTTGCCGGAGAAGCCGCAGCGCTGGACGGCCACCAGCGTCAGGGTGGTCGAGGCGGTGCCGTCCCACGCGATCCCGTCGAGCACGTTCGAGGGGTTGGCGACGGTGGTCGAGAAGCCGAGATCGCGGATCGAGATGTTGGAGAGGCTGCCGCCGGCGGTCGAGATCTTCAGGCAGTTGACGGCGTTGTCGGCGGTGATCCTGACGACCGAGTTGCTGGGCCCCTCGCCGACGATGGTGATGTCGCCGCGGGAGAGGGTGATGTCGTCGGCGCCGTCGTAGTTCCCCTTCGGCACCTCGATGACGTCGTAGAGGCCGCCCTCGATCGCGCTCTTCAGGTCCGCGCGATCGCCATCGACCACGGTGTAGGTCGCCACCGCACCTCCATGTGCGAGGGAGATTTTGGGGCCCTCCGCCCGACGGTGCCAGATCCGGCCGCACGAGAATCTGTCGTCGGATAAGTCGGGCCCCGGTGGATGACGCTCACACGCGCGAGGCTCTACGTCAATCAACTACACTCAGCCGGCGCTCACCTCGTTGCGCTGCATGCGGTGGGACAGCGCGAGCCGGACGAGTTCCCACACCAGCTCGCGGGTCGACGCGAGGCCGCGCTCGATCCCGCGGCCGTCGGTGGCATCGACGACCCAGCTCCACAGTCCTCCGCGGCCCTCGATGAGCAAGACGTACTCGACCATGCGCCCGAGTTTCTCCATCGGTCCCATGCCTAGAGCCCTGACCAGCCGCGCCTGCGGCGCGAGGGCGGCTTCGGGGGCTCTGGCTTTCGCTCCGGCCAGAAGATGAGGGTCATGAACACGAGCGCCATGACTCCCAGAGCCGTGATCACGATCCATCCGGCAGTGCTCACCGATCAGTGGCAGCGGTGCTGCGGGCTTGAGAACGGGAACGCGCCCGCGAGAAGCGCCAGCCACACGACCAGCACGGCGTTCGTCCAGTCCATCGGCTCCTCCGTGAGTGGGGCGGCCCCGCCGCTTCGACTCTCCTGACGCTCTAAGAGCGCGACCGCCCCGGGCCCGAGGCTATCACGTCTCGCCGTCGGCGTGTTCTACCGGATGCGCCGCCCCCGGTTCAGCATGATGCCGTGGGACACGGGGTCGCTGCTTGTGTTGAACCTCTCCGGCAAGGGCATCACCTCCATCTTGGGACCACGTCCTGCCAGACGTAGCGGCCGCCCTCGTGGACGTAGCCCCCGAACGCGGTCGCGGTGGTCTGCGCCGGGAGGTAGATGCCGCCGACCGTGACACCCTCGGCCACCGGCATGCGGATCACGTCGGGGAGCACGTCGTCCGGCATGAACATGAACCCGCGCTCGAGCCCCGGCTCTCCGTTTCGCAGGCTCAGGGGGCCGCCCTCCATCAGCACGATCTGCATCGGCCTCGCCATCACTCGTAGGTCCGGGCGACCGGTGGCTTCGACACCACGGCGTCGTGTTCGGCGACGAGGCGTCGCATCTCCTCGATCGGGATGACCCAGCCGCCCTCGCCCTCGAAGTTGAGCCCCACGCCGACGGCGCCGCCGCAGCACGACGCCGGCCAGTAGTACAGGCGCTTGGTCTGCCCGTGGACCTTCACCTCTCCAGCCTCGCCCGGGTCGGTGCTCTGGTTCGGAGGCGGAAGGCGAGCGACCCGGCTCTCGCTGCGGTTGATGATCGACGGCCACCCCGGATCATCGAGGCTCACGCGATCGACTCGTGGATGCCGCGGGCGTGGTCGCGGCAGCTGTCGAGCGCCTGCTCGAGCGCTTCCAGCTCGAAGACGACGTGTGACGTCTCGGCTGCGGGGATCGCGGGCGGCAGCTTCTCGACGTGCGGGTTCACGAACCCGAAGGTGACGCGCAGCTCCTGATCCAAGTTCTGCGCCTTGTTGAGGATCCGGGTCACGCGCTCGGAGATGCTCTTCTCCTTCGCCGGCTCCGAGTTCCCCGCGATCCCGCGAGCGCTCACCAGATCCTTGAGCCCACCCACCCCAGCGTCCCTCATGTACGCCATCTGCAATCCTCCTTCGAAGGTTTCGGGGCGGCTGGAACCGGGGATGGAGATCGTCAGACCGGTATCCCCACCAGAACGACCTCCTGACGCCGCCCCCGCAGGGCACACTACTCCAGCGACGAGGCTCGAGTCACTGGCAGATGGCGCAGGGTGATGGATACCGCCATCGCAGGGGACCTCCGCACCGGAGTCCCGCAGGTGGGGTCGCCCGCGCGCGGTCCTCGGAGGCACGGGCGCACGGGCATCGCCGCGGCGGGCGGGCGGCGGGGCGAGCTGGGCGGGCGTCGCGGCGCACGGAGGCGGATGGGGCGGCGGGCCTACTCCCGTGGTCGCTCCCGGGCGGCTGGGGTTCGCCGGGCTCGAGCTGCCGGAGCTGGGCGCGCGCGCGTGCGGGGATGCTCGGGAGTGCGGCGTCGGGCTCGAGCTGGGCGTCTCGGTTCCGAGGCGCCGCGCGCGACACTGCGGGCCTTGCCGCTACCCTGTCAAGCATGGTGTCGCGCTTCACCTTGCCGGAGGGGTTTCGCGTTCTCCCGTGGGCGAGCCTTGTCATTCCTGACACGGTTCGCGCCTTGCCGCGGAAGTCGCGCATTGACTCTTGTATTGACTTCGCGTGCGCGGTGGCCGATACTGTGCCCGGGCCCGCATGCCGCGGTCCCGAAAAAGCCGGAGGGTCAGATGCCAAACTACCTCGTCACTTACACCGCGTTCGTCGAGGCCGACAGTGAAGAGCAGGCCTGCGCGAACATGCTGGACAGCGTCGACTTCGAAACCTATGCCGAGTTGGCTGAGGACGTGGAAGAGGGCGAGCCGAAAGCCGAGGCGTTCGACCGGCTCGCGCGTGAGGTCGTGCTCGCGCGGGCCGGTCGCGAGCAGGCCGACCTTGACGTGGAGCGGGCCCGCGAGGCCTCGAGGCGCGCGTACGCTCGCGCGCTGCTCGCGGAGCGCGCGTTTCGGGAGTATCAGCCCGAGGCGACGACCGCCCATAATGACGCGCTCGGCCGCGCGTACGCGTGGAAGGCCGCGCAGGGGCCCGGGGACAGCGTCCAGTGACCGCGCCCAAGGTTCTAGTCGTGGAGCGCTCCGACAACCGGAAAACGGGGGACATCTTCCAATCCTACTCCGATCGGTCAACCTGTCCCGATGCCTGCCCATTGAAGCCCCGCCCGGAAGTCCCGGGCGGGCCGGCCGTGCAGCGCGGGTGCTACGCCGAGGCCGGCCGCACGGCGTTAGCGTGGAACCGCGCCACGGCGCCATGGGAATACCTACTTGGGAAGGTCCGCCGGCTCGCTCCGGGCACACTGTGGCGCCATAACGTGGGCGGTGACCTGCCCGGGCGCGGCAACCGTATCGACACCTGTCAGCGAACACGTTGCCCGAGGCGGACGCGAAGGCGGACGCGCAGTGCGGGCCCGTGGTCGTGCTGGTCCCGATCGGCTCGCCTGACAAGCTACTGACGCCCGCGGGCCGCACGGTTCAAGTCTGCCCAGCCGAGACGGCCGCCAAGCTCACGTGCGCGCAGTGTGGCGCGTGCGCCGCGGCTGGCCGGCGGGCGATCATCGGGTTTCCAGCGCACGGAGCGACCGCGCGCAAGGCCGATGCCATCGCAAGGGGGGAATGACATGCCGGAGCTGATCACGTCCGGGGAGCTGCGGGAGCTGTTCGCCCGCGTCCGCTCCCTTGAGGACCGGGCTTGCGTGCTCGAGCGCAGGCTCGGCCACGCAACGGAAGGCCTGCGGGCGGTCGTCGCCCGCGGGCGGGTGTATCAGGACAACGCGCACAAGGGCGAGGCCGAGCTGGCCGCGTACACCGCGGCGTCCAACCTGCGCGCCATCGCCTTGAACGCGCTCGAGCGGGCCCGCGTATGATCGGCGCCCGCTTGATTCTCTGGCCGCGGTCGTGGGGGCAGGCGTTTGCCTTCCACCGGTTCCGGGACGGGAGCCTGTCGCTCCAAGTCCGCGGCGTCACGTTCTACGTGGGCACCTTGGGCGACGGCTCGCATCCGTTCGGGGTTGTGGACCTGCGTCGGGAGCCTACGATTCTCGGCCTCAAGGTGAGGCATTGACACGGCGCCACGCCGGTCATACATTGAACGCGGGTTCGGGATCCACCCGGGCCCGCGTTTCAAGTTTCGAGTCGGAGGGTCATGTCATGAGCGAAGCCAAGTTGATGATGCACGCGGGCGGATGGGAAGCGACCGAGGAGCGGGCACCATGGGCGACGCCGTCCGCGCCGCCCGCTCTGCGGCCGCGGCTGCGAAGGGGGTGGCGCCATGATGCGCGTCCTGTCCGCCGCGGGCCTGTTCGCGCTGGTGTGCGCGCTCGCCGTCGTGCTGGCCGCGTTCCTCGAGGAGCTGCGCGACATCGGGCGAGGTGGCAAGTGGTGATCGAGCCCGAGGAGAAGCGCCTGCCGCTGGGGTTGTGGCTGCTCGCGATCGTGGCCTACGCCGCGGTCGTGGCGTTCCTGCTGTGGGCTGCGCTGGCGTTCGGCGCATACATGGAGACGAACTACTGATGCAACGGACTTACAAGTGCGGGTGGTGCGGCATGGCGTTCGAGCCCACGATGCGGCAGCGCGGAGCCCGCCTGCGCGGGCATAAGGTGTACTGCACGCGCCAGTGCCGCCTCTTCGGGAGTGCCGCGATCATGCGGCGCTGGTGGCGCTCGCCCAAGGGCCGGCGTTACGCTCGCGAGCGGCGGGCGAAAATCACGCATTGACAAGTGTGATATAATGGTTCTGCTCGCGGCATGGTGTCGCGGGCGGATGCTGGAGGGTCAATATGGAAAAGCTCACGCTGGAGACGATCACGGCCGAGGACATCTGCGCGAAGCTGATGCCCACCGTCTGGCCGTACACGAAGCCCAACGACCGCGAGCGGGAGCGCTGGCTGCATGAGGCGCAGCGGTACCTCGACACCATCCGCCAGCTGGTCGACACGGTGCGCCAGTGATCCGCCTCGTGAAGCCGGTGCGCCGTCAGGTCACGCTCGCGCGCGGGGAGTTCGTCGTCACGCTTGAGCCCGGCTGGATCACGTTTCGCCCCAAGGGGACGTGGCGGAGCCGGCAGCTCGAGCTGCCGCTGGACTCGGCGCTGTTCCATGCGGGCGAGCGGAAGGCGCTCGAGCGGCGCGCGGTCCGGCGCAAGCGGGGGGTGGCATGACCAGACGCCTGCCGCACCGCGAGAGCATCATCGCCCTGCAGGCCGCCATCGGGCCCAGCCCCCGTGCCTGCGGCTGGTTCGTCAAGTACAAGACGTGGTGCCTCGGCTACCGCGAGGGACAGGCGTGCGTGGAACTGGCGCGCGGGGACGCCGACAAGGCCGCGCGCACGCTCAAGGCAGCCATCCGAGAATGGCGGGCCCGGGCCCGCGTGGTCGCGGCGGGCTGGTGACCACGCTCGTCGTGCTCGATGGCACGAACCTCGCCCGCCGGGCTTTCCATGCCGGCGGGCGGGTGCTCGTCGTCCCGACCGCCGAGCGCGTCAAGCGCCTGATCCCTGACGCCAAGGTGGTCGCGGCGTGGGACAGCCCCGGGCCCGGGTGGCGCCACCGCCTGTGGCCGGACTACAAGGCCCACCGGGGCCACGACCCCGAGGCCATGCAGGCGGTCAAGGACGAGCAGGCCCGGGCGCGCGCCGCGGGCATCCCCGGGCGCGTGGCGACCGACTTCGAGGCGGACGACGTGGCCGCCACCCTGATCGCCCACTGGGAGGGCGATGCTGCGTTCGTGAGCGCCGACAAGGACTGGAGCCAGCTGCTGGACTACGGGGCCCGCTGGTTCGTGCCCGCGCCCGGTGGGCTCGAGGAGCGCGACGCGACGTGGCTCTGGGACCGCTACGGGGTCACGCCCGGGGCGTGGCCTGAGTTCGCAGCGCTGGCCGGCGACAGCTCCGACGGGATCCCCGGCGTCCGCGGCATCGGCCCCAAGCGCGCCGCCCAGCTGATCGCGGCCCACGGCATCCTCGCCCGGGTGATCGCCGGCGACGTGCGCGTTGGAGCCGAGGCCCACAAGGCGCTTGTGTTCGCCCGGCTCACGGCGCTCAGGACTGACGCGCCGGTGCGTCCGAGCTGACGACCCAGACGATCGCGTTGCGGCCGCTGTTGGTCTTCCGGGTGAGCCCGGAATCCCGCACCATCCCGTGCAGCACGAGGCCGCGGCGGCGCGCGCTGGCGGTCTGGTGGAGCAGCCCGGTCGCGCGCTCCACCTCCTCGTCGGTGGCGCCGTGGCGGTGGCGTATGACCTCGAGCACGGCTGCTTCCAGTCGGCCGAGGTGGGGCACGAGGGACTCGGCCGCCTCGAGGCTGGTGCTGTCGTTGGAGGCCGGCAGCCCGAATGGCAGGTCGAGCTGGCTCATGCATCCACCACCACCTCGAGCCCGACAGCAATCGCCGCCTGCACGAGTGTGGTCACCACCGCAACCGCGCGACCGCTCCAGTTGTCGCGCCACTTCTGTTGGCGCTCGAGCGTCGCGGCGTGCGTGCTCGTGTTCCAGCGCCGCTTCGCCGCGTCGGGCGCCTTGATCTCGATGAGGTAGGTGCGCCCGCGATAGCCCACCAGCAGGTCGGGGCAGCCGCCGCCCACGGCCGACAGGTCGACCACAGTGCAGCCCAGCCGCGCGAGCCCGTCGGCGATCTCGCGCTGGTTCGCGTCCAGCTTGTGGCGTCTGTATCTCACCAGTACCACCAGTGGCCCTTGTACTCGAGCGCGCCCATATCCGGCCGCTTCGAGTAGCGGAGCCCGTTCAGGCCTGAGTTGACTCCGGTCCAGCGCCGGCCCTTGTCGACGCTGCCGCTGCCGCTCTTCGGTGCCCACAGCGCGCGGCTCGAGTCGGCGA
>Ga0070705_100000120_pt1 | contig 45130 bp, 61 predicted proteins | sample KBSK5253metaG_FD_65455 | JGI IMG/M metagenome (GOLD analysis project Ga0070705, IMG submission 65455) | Corn, switchgrass and miscanthus rhizosphere microbial communities from Kellogg Biological Station, Michigan, USA - KBS K5-25-3 metaG | ecosystem: Host-associated > Plants > Roots >... | reverse complement strand
CGACGTAGACCGGCCCGATACGGAACGTCTCGATAAGGTTGATTCGTGGCATGGCTAGAAACCCTTGGGAAACGCTGCGGCCGTCATGGTGGCGTGCTCCGTCGCTTCGACCTTGCGGACCATGCCCGAATCCGCTCCGACTGCCTTGTCACGCGTAACGCCAGTCCCGGACGTGTAGCGCACGGTCACACGCTTCCGCGTGACCTTGACAACGACGCCAGGATAGAAATGACCGAACGCGTGGACTCGGACAGATTCCCCGACCGCAAACGTGGGAACCTCTTTCCCGTGGAAGCACGCTTTGACACCGGCCGGGGTGGCCAAACCGCAGAACGGGCAAGTCAAGGTCATGTTTCATGTCTCCTAAAAAATGGTTCCTGCGATAGCGCCAGCTACGGCCGCCACCGTCCAGAGTTGCAAGGCAAAGCGCGCGAGGATCCACAGTCCGCGCGCGTCAAGGGAAAGCTTGTCCTTGGGATTCATGACTGGTTACCGTTCCGACGTGATGCGCGTTTCGGTTCTGGTGTATCCCCTACCCTGGCGCCAGTCTTCGGCATATCCCTTGCGGGCCAGGAAAGAGAGGATCGCTTGCGCGTCCGTGTCTGATACCGGGATGCGCGTCTGGCGTCCGTCATCCGCCGTGGCCACCGTTACAACGCTCATGCTTAGCCTCCCTTGTACTGTAGAGAGGATAAGCGGTCTACTATGCGTTGTCAAGAGAATAAGTAGGACCATTGTGGGATGCGTCACGAAGGGCGCCCCCCCTGTGTGTGCGGCATGAAAAATCACGCCCCCCTGGACGGAGCCCCAGCTGGGGCCAGGGCGCGCCTAGTGGGGCCAGGGCATGGCCAGGGCGCGCACCTTGGGGGCGTATCCCGTGCCTGACCGTCCGGTCTGACACGCGTAACCCGTTTGTTTCTAGACCGATTCACACACACGCAAGCGTGAGACGCGCGCGGGGCGCGCGCGAGGCTCGCATGGCGACCCGTCGCGATGGTACGGACGCTTTCGCGGACCGCTCCCGCGCCGAGGGGGGGTGGGCCGCCGCATATAGGTCCCGGGTTCAAGTTCCAGACCGGCTGTGGATGCGTCTACGTCGGGCTGTGGATCGTCTCAGGACGAGGCGATGGTACGGACGCCGGGAAGGGCGTACGGAGCGCTAACATGGCCGTGGGAATTCTCCTGGCCACGAGATGGCGGGGGAGCCAGGAATCGAACCTGGCCGGCGCGGTTTTGGAGACCGGCCTGCGCTCAGCGCCCTCCCCCGGAGCCCTCGGCACGGATTCGAACCTGCGCGCTCCCGCTTACAAGGCGGGTGCTCTTCCAGCTGAGCTACGAGGGCGGTACGGAGTGGTCGGAGGGGGATGACTCGAACATCCGACCTGGCGGTTATCAACCGCCTGCTCTACCGCTGAGCTACCCTCCGATGGTGCCTCGAGGTGGTATCGACCCACCGACCTCCCGCTCTTTAGGCGGGCGCTCTACTACTGAGCTACCGAGGCGTGGCGGAAGGCTGAGGAATCGAACCCCCGACGCTCATCACGTCGCCCCGGTTTTCGAGACCGGTTGCCGCCCATGCAGCGGAGCCTTCCGTGGCGGAAGGTGGAGGATTCGAACCCCGACCCAATGAAGGGCCCAGCGCCTTAGCAGAGCGCTTGCCGAACCATCGGCTGCACCTTCCACGACTACTTGATGACACTGGACCTCCTTTCGAAATGGAGCGAGCTGTGGGACTCGAACCCACGATCGGGTCTCCCCTGCCGGTTTGGAAGACCGGTGCCTTGACCGCTCGGCCAAGCTCGCATGGTAGCCCCGGTGGGAGTTGAACCCACATGCCTTTTCAGGGGCGCCGGCTTCTGAGGCCGGTGTGTCTGCATTCCACCACAGGGCTGTCCGGAATAACTGCTTGTCCGTTTTTTGCGGACATGGTTGGGGATGGTGGACTCGAACCACCGTCACTCGCCTCCGAAGCGAGGATCCTGGCCGCTGGAAGAATCCCCAATGGTAGCGCCACTCGGATTTGAACCGAGGTTCCCGGTTAGAGAGACCGGTTGACTAGACCACTGTCAGATGGCGCTGTTGGTGCCCCCGGGAGGACTTGAACCTCCAACCTCGAGATTAAGAATCTCTCGCTCTGCCGTTGAGCTACGGAGGCGCTGGCGGGACCGGAGAGGATCGAACTCTCGGCCTCCTCGCTGACAACGAGGCGTGCTGCCACTGCACCACGATCCCGATTGGTGGACCGGGAGGGAATCGCACCCTCATCTCCTGGGTGCAAACCAGGAATCCTCCTGTTGAACGACCAGCCCATCTCCGGGTTCCGCCCTGGTCTCTGGCAGGCGTCACCCGTAACCGTCCCTTACTGGTGGACCGGGGAGGACTCGAACCTCCGACGGGATCCTGGGGAGGCCGCGTTTACAGCGCGGTGCAATCGCCGCTATGCGACCGGTCCAGTTGGCTGCGAGAGAAGGATTCGAACCTTCACGCGTCGAGGTTCAGAGCCTCGGAGGCTACCGTTACCGCACCTCGCAATGGGTCGGTACGGGCACGCCTCCGACCTGGCGGTTGACTTCTCGACGCCCGCTGTGAATCAACAGACCCCTGTTGACGTTCTGGCTGGTGGAGCTGGATTCGAACCAGCGAACTCTCCGGTAACAGCGGAGCGCAATTCCGCTCTGCCATCCACCAACGCGTGTCCCGTTCACTCGACTCTCGAGACGGTACGCCGTCTCTACCGCCCACGGGAAACCCTGGCGTAGCCTGTCGATTGGCGCTCACGGCAAGGGGCCGCTTGTAATCGGCCAGCTGCCGTGGAGGAATTGGTAGCGGGAGGTGGATTCGAACCACCGACCTCCAGGTTATGAGCCTGGCGAGCTACCAGCCTGCTCTACCCCGCTACGCTGTGACGCTCCCGAACTCGATCTGCGGCGAGGGTGGTGCGACCTCGGTCGGATCGGCCACCGGATCGGCCACTGGAGCCACGAAGGCACCCGCGATGGTGGCCACCCCGTCGACGAGAGGAGCGATCACCTCGCTGGCCTTGTCGACGGCCGACAGATCGACCGTCAGGCTCGGCGTCAAGATGACGTTCTCGGGCGGAACCGGGAGGGGAACCTCGGCCTCGATGATGGCCTTGCCCTCGAGCACCGCGTTCAGTGCCACGACGCCGTTGTGCTCGGCCTCGCCCTCGGGCTTGCCGGGGAGGGTGACCGTGACCACAGGCTCGCCGACGCTCACGATCGTGCCCACAAACTCGCCCGGCACGGTCTCCGTGGTAGACTGCAGATCCTCGGGCTTGAAGGAGGCCTGCGCCTTGTTGGCCGCGATCATCTCGAGGGACTTGCGCTGCTCTTCCTGCTCCTCCGCGAGACGCTCGGCCTCGGCTTCCGCCTCGGAAGCCTCGAGTGCCTGGCGATCCTCCTCGTTCATCGCGTGGAGGATGTTCGCCTTCTCCTTGACGGCCTCGAGGTACGTCGGGCTCGAGGTGCCCCAGCTCGCCACCTCGGGAGCGCTCAGCTCCGCGATGACCTTGTCCAGCTCGGCGATTCTCGCGAACGTCATTCGGCCTCCTAGTTCAGGCAGGTGATCCGGGTCATGCGCGGCAACCGACAACCCGAACTTGATCCATCGCACGGCCACTGTCCGCACCCGGGACAGTTCCAAAGCGGGCGGGACGACGGATACGGGAACGGCACGGTGTTCGGCACTGATGCCGGACCGAAACAATCACAGCTCGGCACCCACGGCGCGTTGATGCGCCCACAGCGGGGACAGCTCCATCCGGCGGTCACGGCGCGACACCGTAGCACGCCCACGGATTCGTCCTCGGCGTGCCGTACCTGGGCCGGCCCTTGCGAAACGGCACCAGGCCCTGGAAGGTATACGTCCACCCGAGGCTACCCGCGTGCCGGTGCGTCCCGATCAGCTCGGCCTTCCGCAGGCGGTAGCGCACACCCTGATAGACGAAGCTGATCTCGTACAGGCCCTTGCGGCCCTGCAGCGATCCGACGCTGATGGGCGCCAGCGTCACCACCGAGACGGTGAAGCTCTGGTTCTTGGACGGAACCCAGGCCTGGTAGAACTCGCTCCCCATGGGATTCGGGATCAGGTGGTTCTTCGCCTCGAGGATCACGTTGTCCGCCTGAATCCTCTTCCGCCCGATGAAGAGCCGGAACTTCGATGTGATCGCGCTCAACAGCCCTCCTCAAAGTAGTGCCTGGGGCCCCACCACCCCAAGCGTTGCGCCGCCCCATCGCTCTTGTACGGCGCATCCTCATCGACCGGGGCCACTCCCCTCCCCGATCTGCGGCGGTCAACATCCCGCGCCGCTCCACGTATGCTGGCCTCAGCCCCCTAGCCTGCACGTCCGCGACCCTGCGCGGATCCCTCCCACCCAATTTGTATAGCGCCCTGGTTGCAAGGCGCTGTGACGCACTCCCCTGCCGTCACACGCTCGGCTCAAGCCACTCACCAACCCCCGAAGGGATTGGTCCGAGTTCCACACCCCGGGTCGCCCACCCCGCCCGGTTACGCCTCGACCTACGACACGAGGCTCCCACTAGCGCCCGATCCCCACCGACCGCTGGCGCGTGCTGAGTCCTATGGCTCCCCGGTGACTACCGGATCACAGCCTCTCGATTCACCAGCCCGTCACGGCTGGCTATCTCAGCTCCCACCGGCCGCGCTAGCCCGAAGGCATCCCGCGACCGACGCGTCTCTTCGATACGACCCACTCAACAAAGTGTCTGCCGGGCGTCCTAGCCTCTAGACGATCAGGAGGTCGCTGCGCCGTTGGGCGACTGACGCGACCTTCCCTGAGCGGGACTCGAACCCGCGTCCCCCGGCTCCTCAATCCCCCGTGCGGGCCGGACTGTCCGGTGGGGTCACCTCTCGTTCACGGTGCGCCGTTGCGATCGTGACCCCATTCAGCCGCTACCCCTGGTAGCTGCGCTGCATGCTCCCAATGTAGGCTCGAGAGCCTCGCTTGTCAACTCGTGCTAGACGCATTCGCTGCGAAACGCGTCCGCGCTCTTTCTCTTCCCTGCAGTATCTACTGAGTACTCATCTATGGATCCACTACCTCGTTTGGATCATTCCCCTTCCGACCCTTCACTCCAGAGGGAGCCAGAGGTTGGTCCGGGAGACGAGATACACGTCGAGACTCCCTCCGCTTGCGCTTAGAGGTGCTCGCCGTATCCCGCATCCCGAGGCCCACTCCGTCGGTCGCCGTCGGTATCTGCCGGGCCTGAGGACTAGAAGGCTTGCCCCAGGTTGCTCAACGTGTCAGCGGGAGCCTCCCGCCGCCTACCCTGCGTTGAGCTGCGCGCTGCCGTCTGGCCTCTTGACGTACTGGCCTCGGGCGTCGTCTCGCGCTTCGAGTGCAGTTGCCGATTTGGTAGATCCCCGTGGTATCGGCACGTCCCACGCCGCCACCGGTCTGGTTTGCCCCGTCCGGCGTGGAATAGCTCGCTCCCCCACCCTGTGGATGGGAGAGTGAGCCAACACACAGTATACGCCAATTCTCGCCCCGTGTCAAGCCCATTGTAGACGAAACAGCAGAAAAACGTCGACCCATCTGAAAACAGTCTCGAAAACAGATGGGCCACTGAGACCCCGAAAGTAGACGTATCCTATACTCATGACGGATCTTACGCCTTCCCAGGTCGACGTCATCTCCCCGGACTCGCCGGAGCACCCCTCCTTGACCAAGCCGTGGCTCTTCGCCCCGGGCCAGTCCGGCAACCCCGGCGGGCGCCCGAAGAAGATCGACGCACGCGCGGAGGCGTTCCGGGAGTCGGGCGAGGTCATCCCCAGGATCGAGCTGGAGCTGGCGAAGAAGGAGGGGCGAGAGCCCCGGACCCGCTGGGCCATCATGATCGAGAAGCTCTGGTCCAAGGTCTTCTCGGGAGATCTCCGGGCCCTCGAGCTGGTCCTGAAGTACAACATCGGCAAGCCACCCACCAAGGTCGAGAAGGAGGGGAAGGTCCATCACCTCCACGAGCTGAAGGAAACGGCCGCTGACGACTTCCGGAGTCAGATCAAGCGGCTCGCCGAGAGCCGGCAGAAGTGAGCCACGTCCTCTCCCTCGAGGAGATGTCGCCTGCGGAGCAGCTGGCCTCTCTTCCGGAGGATGAGCGCGAGGCGGTCCTCTCGCAGCTTTCTCTTGACGACGTGTATGCGCTGCGCCACGACTTCTTCGGGTGGTGGGCGCGCCCGAAGCAGCGCCTCCCAGAGTCCTGCAGTGGCGCCCCTCCGGTAGAGGGCGCCCCGCCGTGTCAGTGCGGCGGGGAGTACTCCACCCTGGTCATCCTCTGCGGTCGAGGTTGGGGGAAGACCCGCTTCGACTCCGAGCTGGCGCATGAGCTGGCCTGGAAGTATCCCGGCTGCCGCATGGCGATCGTCACGCCCGTCCAGGGTGAGGGCCGCAAGATCGCGGTCGACGGAGAGTCGGGCCTCACCGCCACCGAGCGCCCGTGGAACCGCGTGCGGTTCTGGCCCGGCAAGGGCAACACCCTCGAGTGGGACAACGGGTCTCACGGGGTGCTCCTGTCCGCCGACGAGCCCAACCGCGCGCGCGGCTACAACTACCACTTCGTGATCTGCGACGAGTTCGCCGCCTGGGCTCGAGCCACGTCTGACGACATCACCACCCCGGGCTGGTCGATGCTCTCGAACCTGAAGCTGGGCCTTCGTCTCCCAGCGAAGCCGAACTGGCCGGCGTACCGCCCCCTCCTCGTCATCACGACGACTCCACGCCCCACCGACTCCGTCAAGAAGCTCGTGGGTGTCGGAGGGTTCCCGGTGAACCCGAAGACCCACGTCGTCTACGGGTCGACGTACGAGAACCGGAGCAACCTCGACGCGGACTACTTCGACTCCGTCATCAGCGACGTCGAGGGGACTCGTCTCGGCGAGCAGGAGCTGGACGGGCGGATCCTCATCGACAACCCGGGCGCGCTCTTCAAGCACAACTTCATCCAGTACGTCACGGAAGACCTGGTCCCGGAGACGCTGAAGAGCATCGTGGTCGCCGTCGACCCCAGCGTGGGCGGTACCGACGAGACCGGCATCATCGTGGCCGGAGTGGGGCCGGAGCCGGGCACCATTAGCATCGACGTCAAGGCGGACGAGCATCCCTCGCTCCGGCGGGCGCGGATCCGCCAGCGAAAGCTGAACGGCTACGTCCTCGCGGACCTCTCGATGACCGGTTCCCCCGACGCCTGGGCGCGGAAGGTGGTGAACGCCTTCCACGACTACAAGGCGAACTACGTGGTGGCCGAGAGCAACAACGGCGGCGACCTGGTGTCGCACACCCTGAAGACCGTGGACCCGAACGTGCCGGTGAAGCTCGTCCACGCCTCTCGAGGGAAGCAGACCCGCGCAGAGCCTGTCGCGGCGATCTACGAGCAGCTCCGAGTCTGGCACGTCGGCCGGCTGTCGAAGCTCGAGGACCAGATGACCTCGTGGGATCCGAACCTCTCGAGGAAGTCCCCCGACCGCATGGACGCGCTCGTGTGGGCGATGCACAACCTGATGGGCAAGGGCAAGATTCACGCCTTTTCCCCACCGATCCTCATCCCCAAGGCCGACCTGATCAGCTACGGCGCCGAGGAAGAGGAATAGGCGAAAACCCAGGCCTATCAAGGTCGTGGGCCTCGACGCATCCTCAACTCGTGAGAGACTGGATGCTGGAGTAGCCATGCCCAAGTCGTCCAAGAAGCCCGTCAAGCTGCGTCTTCCCGACCTGAGCCAGAAGGCGTACGTCGGCGGGCCGGACTCCATTCTCGACGTCACCATCCGCGAGCTGCAGGACCGCGACCGCAGGTTCCGCGCGTTCCGCGAGATGCAGGACCACTCGAGTGTGATCGGCGGGGCCCTCCTCGCGATCAAGTCCGCCATCAAGAAGACGACCTGGATGGTGGAGCCCGGCGACGGCAGCGCCGAAGAGAAGAAGCGCGCCGAGCGTCTGGACCAGATGCGGAACGACATGAGCATGACGTGGGAGGACACCATCGTGGAGATCCTCTCCATGGTCGTGTACGGCTTCCACGTCGACGAGCTGGTCTTCAAGATTTGTCGTGGGCCCGACGAGAAGAGCGATCGGTACAAGTCGAAGTACTCCGACGGCGCGGTGGCGTGGCGCAAGTTCGTCACCATCCCACAGGAGACGGTCGACGATTGGGTCTGGAACGAGGAGGGCGACGTCATCGGCCTGATCCAGACGCCGACCAACGACTACAAGCCTCGCCCCATCTCGATGGAGCGCACGCTCCTGTTCCGCACCGAGTCGAACCGCAACTCCCCCGAGGGTCGCTCACTTCTCCTGAGCGCCTACTACCCCTGGAACATGGCGAAGCGCATCGCCGAGTTCGAGGCTATCGGGGTCGAGCGCGACCTGGCCGGCATCCCGTTCGTCGGCCTTCCCCCGGAGTACTTCGACGAGAACGCTCCGGCGGAAGAGAAGGCCATGATGGCCACGATGAAGAAGCTGGTCACGGGAGTCCGCAACAACTCCCAGGCCGGCATCATCTTCCCCCTGGCCTACGACGAGGACGGCAAGGGTCACCCGATGTTCGAGTTCAAGCTCGTGACGTCGGGCGGCATGAGGCAGTTCGACACCCGCTCGATCATCGAGCGCTGGGAGCGCCGGGCGGCTATGGCCCTCCTGTCGGACTTCATCCTCATCGGCCACGAGCGCAGCAGCGGCAACGCGGTCTCCGACGACAAGGCGTCCCTCATCGGGAAGGCGATGAACGCCATCCTGGGCGACATCGCGGCCGTGATCAACATGAAGGCCGTCCCGCTCACCTACCGAATGAACGGCTGGGACACGAAGGCGATGTCCAAGTTCGTCCCGGGTGACGTGGAGGAGACCGACCTGAAGAACCTCGGCGTGTACCTCCGCAACCTGGCCGTGAGCGGCGTGATCACTCCGGACCCGGGCCTCGAGGCGGCCGTGCGCGCGAAGGCCCGCCTGCCGCAGATCGATCCGGCCTACCAGCTCGGCCCCGGTGAGACGCTGGGGGGTGGAGCTGCAGGCAACGGCGATCCGAACGAGGAAGACGCCGGAGGTCAGCCCAAGAAGCCCACGCCGAAGAAGCCGAAGAAGGGCCTCTTCGAAGAGCGATTCGGAAAGAAGGCAGCATGAGTGGCGTCCAGGTACCGCCGGATTCCACCGGCAAGATCGTCAAGGCGGATCCGGTCAGCGGTGAGCACGTCCAGTTCGTGAAGCTGGACCTCGGTGCTCCCGGGGCCCATTCGCCCACGTCGGGCTCGATCCCCGTCACGCCGAAGCAGGCCTCCACGTCCACCATCTACAAGACCAACGCGAGCACCGGCACTGTGCCGCTTCTGGCGGCCAACTCCGCGCGCCTCAGCGCCATCATCCTCAACGATTCCGACGCCGTGCTGATGGTCAAGGAGGGCGCTACCGCCGGAGCTGACGACTTCTCGCACTACGTCCAGCCGCACACCTCGATCCAGATCATCGGCTACACCGGCCAGCTCGACGGGATCTGGGAGTCCGCCACGGGGAAGGCCCGTAGCACGGAGCGTACATGAAGAAGATCCTTCTCGCCCTCCTCCTGCTGGCGTCCCCCCTCGCGGCGCAGGAGCCCGCTACCTTCAAGCGCGGCACCACCGCTCTCGGCGGGGACTTCGGCAAGATGGTCCTCTGTCTGCGCTCGGATGCCGGCGGAGCGCTGAACGCGAACGGAACCTACTCGCCGCTGTCCTGCGACAGCAACGGCGCCCTCCGCACGTCCGTGGTCGGATCCGTGGCGGTCACCGGCACCTTCTGGCAGGCCACCCAGCCCGTCAGCGGCACCGTCACCACTTCTCCGCCCTCCAACGCTTCGACGAACATCACCCAGCTGGGCGGGACGTCGATCGACACGAACTCGGGCAACAAGTCGGCGGGCACGCAGCGCTTCGTCCTGGCCACCGACCAGCCCAACCTGACGACTCCCTTCAACGTGAACTGCGTCAGCGGCTGCACCGCTGGCGGCAGCTTCGCGGACTCGTCGGCCTTCACCTTCGGCACGAGCGCGATCGGCAATACCGGCTTCGTCGTCGACGACACGGCCACCAACACCGTGGCCGAGAACTCGGCCGGTGCGGGCCGGATGTCCACGAACCGCATCCCGTACTTCAGCCTCCACACCGATGCTGGCACAGCCGTGCCGTTCCCGGCCGCGCTCGGGGCCAACGGCGGCCTGAAGATCGAGGGTGTCGCCTCCGGCACGGTGGTCCCTATCTCCGGGACGATCACGGCGAACGCCGGGACCAACCTGAACACGTCGGCCCTGGCGCTCGACACCACGCTGACGGCTCGCTTCCCCACGGGCGCGAACCCGGCCGACAACGAGAGCAACACCTCGAGCCAGTCCCGCATCGGTGTCTACAATTTCGTCTACGACGGGGCTACATGGGATCGATGGACCGGTGGCGTCACACAGTCCGGCACCTGGAACATCAACAACGTCTCCGGAACCGTCAGCCTGCCGACAGGAGCGTCCACCCTCGCTGAGCAGCAGACGCAGACGACCGCCCTCCAGCTGATCGACAACCTGCCCGTCACGCAGGGCTCGACCACGAGCGGGCAGTCCGGAGTTCTCACTCAGGGCGCCGTCACCACATCCGCCCCGACGTACACCAACGGCCAGACGAGCCCGTACTCGCTGACGACAGCCGGCGCGATTCGAGTGGACGGCTCCGGCGTGACCCAGCCGGTGAGCGGCACCGTCACGACCACCCCTCCGTCCAACGCGTCGACCAACATCACGCAGTTCGGCGGGACGAACGTCTCGACGGGAACCGGCGCCTCCGGCGCGGGCATCCCGCGCGTGACCATCTCCAATGACTCGAGCCTCGCGGCGAACCAGTCCGTGAATGTGGCCCAGGTCGGAGGGACGAACACCGTCTCGGGCGGTGTGGCCGGATCGCAGGGTGTCGGAGGCCTCGCGGCTTCCGGTGCCTCGAAGGCCGGAAACCCCGTCCAGACCGGCGGCGTCTTCAACACGACTCAGCCGACCGTCACGACCGGCCAGGCCGTCGAGAACCAGTCCACCGCTCGTGGAGCCGAGATCGTCGCGCCGGGCGTCGAGGGGTTCCTGAACCAGCCTCAGGGCGCGGTCACCACCGCCCCCCCGTCCTATACCAACGGCACCAACGCCCAGGTCTCGCTGGACGCGAACGGCAACACCCGCGTTGCCTCGGGTTGGCCCATCGCCAACTCGATCACCTGGAGCGTGGAGAGCACGCAGCGGTTCCGCATCAAGGCGTGGAACTCCTGGCCGCAGGCGGAGCAGGTCAACACGCAGAGCTACGTCGGATCCGTTGCTGGGCCCGAGAACTTCCAGGCCAAGGTGGTCATCCAGGGCTGGCGGCAGAGCAATCCGAACGTCCTGGTGACGGCGACCAAGATCATCACGATGGACAACGACCGTGGTGCCGCCGGCTTCGTCTCGGCGGGCCTGCTCTCGCTTCCCTTCCAGGGAACAGAGAAGAGCGACAGCACCGCATCCGCGACGATGAACACGAAGACGATCACTTCGGGCTCATGCACCATCGCCAACCCGACCGTCTGCCAGACCACAGCCAACCACAACTTCACGACGGGCGACCTGATCAACATCTCGGGCGCCAGCGGATTCACTCCTGCCGTGGGATCGGCCGGGTTCCCCGCTCTGCAGTACGTGACCGTCACCGACGTGAACCACTTCTCGATCCCGGTCAACCTGTCCGCCTGCTCGTCCTGCACCGCCACCCTGAACACGTCGAGGACGCTGGTCGTCTCGACTGGCGGTTTCTTCAACGCCGACGACGTCGGGAAGAACATCACGCTGAGCGTGGGCGGAACCCTCTGCAACGCCTCGGACGTGCTCAGCGATCGGTGTCAGGGGCCGAAGTTCCCGATCCAGAGCGCGACCGTCACCTACCAGGGCACGATCATCGGCTTCACCGACGCGACCCACGTCACCGTGAAGCCGTCGATGACCGTGAACCCCGGCGGTTCGGCCACGGTTCGTGTGGATCCCGAGCTGCTCGGCGACGCGGACGGCCAGCCTCTCGGGAAGTTCATCATCTCCGCCGTCGACATGAACTACTGGCAGGGCACCCCGAAGTCGGGGCAGTCCCTGTTCGAGGCTGAGATCAACTCCGGGTCGAACATCATCCACCAGGGGTTCAGCCTCTGGGGCAAGTGCTACCTGGAGCCGAGCGGGCACCTGAGCTGGCCATTCGGTCGTTGCGCGAATGGCGGTGGGGGACAGCTCGAGACCGAGGGCTTCACGCGTGCGATGCCCCTCACCGCGACCGCCGTTGGCGCTGGCGCCGAGTTCTCGTACACCGTGCCGCCCAAGGCCCACTGGAGGGTCAACTGGCTCCGCGCGACGTTCGTCGCGGCCAACACGACCTTCACGCGCGCGCCCGCCATCGTGATCGACGACGGCGTGAACGTGATCCATGCGCTCCCCGTGATCCTTCCGGTCACACAGAACCAGTCCATCGGAGTCAACGCGGGGCCCACGGAGAGCGCCCGCGCGCAGCTCGGCATCTCCGGAAACATCACCTACTTCTTCGAGCTTCCCGCTGGCCTGGAGCTGACGGCCGGAGCCCGAATCCGTAGCAGCACTACGAACATCCAGGCGACGGACCAGTGGACCGCCACCCTCGGCGTCAACGAGAAGATCGAGGAGTAAAGATGAAGAAGTTCCTGCGCGCGCTGACCCTGGCGCTCCCGCTATTCGCCTCCCCGGCCTTCGCCCAGGTGGGCGAGCTGCAGACGTCGCTCTCTTCCGTCGCCTGGACCAGCGCGACCAGCGTGGACTCGACACTGGAGATCCCGACCCTCAATCTCTGTACGGTCACGGTCACGCTCATCACGACCTCGACGATGACCGCCGGGTCGATCAACTTCGAGTTCTCCAAGGACGCCACGACATTCATGCCGATGCATGCCGTCCGCATGCTCGGCCAGAACTCCGAGGCGGTCTACTCTCTCGCGACCCCGCCCGAGAATCGCGGCTGGCAGGCGAACGTCTGCGCCACGCGTGCGTTCCGTGTCCGGCTCAACCCCGCGATCACGGGCAGCGGCACGGCGACGATCTCCATCGCTGCCTCGTCTGGCTCGTCGAACGGTCTGGTGACGGTCACGCAGGCCAACCCCGCTCTCCTGAATACCACTACGACTCCTGCGGTCGGCGGTAACGGAGTCGTCAGCTCCACGACCGAGCGCGTGGTCCTCGCGCAGGGAGCGACCTATTCGGCCGCAACCACGGCGAAGACGGCCACGACCAGCGGCACCGGTCCCTTCTTCTCGATCTGCGGGTCGGCGACGAAGACGATCCGCATCCAGCAGATCTACATCTCCGGCACGATCGCCACCACCGCCGTCTATGGAGACGTGCAGCTGAGGGTGTCGAGCACCGCCACGTCCGCCGGAACTTCCACGACACTCACTCAGGTGCCGCACGATTCTACTAGTGCGGCCGGAACGGCCACCAACGTGAAGTTCTACACCGCGCTCGGTACGGGTGGGACGCTCGTCGGCAACATCGCGTCGATGATGTCGTTCTTCCCCGTCACAGGCACGGCGGCGAACATGCCCGCCCCGCTGGAGTTCAAGTGGCGCGACACGGACTCGCAGTCTCCGGTCCTCCGTGGCACCGGTCAGTGCATCGAGGCCGGATTCGGCACGGCGCCTGGCACCGCCCCGACCCTCCAGGTCTCGGTGAAGTGGACCGAGGAGTAGCTTGCTCTCTCTCTGGTTCGCATTCTGGAATTGGGCGACCGGCAGCGCTTCGCCCCTAGGGCGAGGGGTGAAGACGATCCTCTCGATCACGGGAGTGCGAACCACCACCTCCATCTCGCCCAGGACCATCTTCGCCCTCTCCGGTCGTCGCACCGTCGTCAGTCTGTAGGAGCCCCCCGTGGCAGAGAACATCGTCCTGGGCCAGACCGCACCGATCGACCATCAGCTGCTCTTCAACGGCGTTGCCGTCGACCTGACCGGCCGAACCGTCGAGGTTGTCCTCCGTCGTGGTTCCACGACCGCAGACACGGCCGGAGACGTGAGCATCATCGACAATCCGACCGGCAAGGTCCGCTTCACGCCTGACGCCACCGATCTCCTGGTCGGGGTCTACATGGCCAGGTGGAAGGTCACGTCCGGAGCGGAGATCGCCTTCTTCCCCGATGGCGAGGGAGATCCCTGGACAGTGAGGCTGTGACCCCCGACCGAATGGCCCTCGAGTCCGACCTGGTCTCCGAGCTGGGCGGACTCTTCGACGACATCGACTCCGGGACGGACATGGAGGCGCTGCGTGAGGCCATCGAGAACGGCGACCTCAACGGCATCGAGCGGGCCCTCAACATCTCCGACGACGACGACACCCTCGAGGAACTGACGGCCCTCTTCGCCGGCAGCGCTCTCGGGGCCTTCGACGCCGCAGCCGAGGAGGAGCTGGACATCTACAACCCTGCCTCCTCCGGCATCCGCGAGATCGTCTCGGGGATCGCCACCACGGCAGCGGTCGCAGCTCTCTCCCAGGCTCGCCAGACGATGCACGGCATTCTGCAGCGCGGTCTGCAGGACGGCCTGACGTCCGACGAGCTGGCCCATCGCCTGCACGACGAGATGTGGATCCTCGACCGTCACGCAGCAGCGATGGAGGCCCGGCGCCAGAGCATGGAAGAGGCGGGCTCGAGCGATACGGCCATCGAGCGGGCAGCCCAGGCGTCTCTCGCCGGCTACCTTCTCTATAGGATCACGCTCGTCGCTGCCACCCTCATCACCGAGGCGATCAGAAGCGCGCGCGAGTGGGCCTGGGGGATCCTCTCCGGGAGCGGAGACATCGACCCCAACAGGACCGGCAAGAAGTGGAAGACCGCGCAGGACGAGAAGGTCTGCCCCATCTGCGAGCCCATGGACGGAGTGGTGGTGCCGCTGTTCGAGCCGTTCGAGGTTCCCGGCCCCCCGGCCCACCCCATTTGCCGCTGCGACATCGAACTGGTCGACCTGGAGTAGATGATGACCCGCGACGAACTGCTCGACAGCATCCGTGCCCGTGCCGGGGAGTACCTCGACAAGCTGACCACCGCCGGGTTGCCAGGAAGTGTAATCGTGGCTATCCACAGGGACTCGAGCGGGGTCAAGAAGGTGAACGTCTCCGTCGAGGAGTCTTGGCACGTGAAGGATTACGTCTGAAACACCGATCCCGTTAGCACAAAGCCCAGCCCTCCCAGGTCCGCACGATCAGTAGAAAATGCGTCTACAGGGGGTTGACAAGCGAATCCTCCGGGTGTATCTTGTGGCTACATGGAGGTGGGAATGAGGATCAGGGGCGTGCTGGTCTCGAGTGAGCACCGACGGGCCTTCCGGGAGTGTCTCATCGCCAACGAGATCGCCATGGATCTCCACAGGGAGCAGGGCAACCTCCTGACGGTCATCGACTTCCTCTTCGACGAGAACGACCGTCTTCGCGCAGAGCGGGCCGAGGTCTCCGGGTACGCCCAGGAGGCTTGCGCCGCCCTCGCCCGCGTCTACGACGAGGCGGCGAAGGGGCTGGGGAAGGTCGAGGAGTCCGACGAGGTCGTCGAGGCCGAGGTCATCGAGCCCTGCTCCTGCGGCGGCCTCTGCAGCCCTCGCGTCTAATGAGAGACCCCGCGAAGTCCGCCACCTTGCTCCTGGTGGCTCTCGTTGTCGCCCTCGGCGCCTACTCCTGGTACCTGCTGATCTCGGCCGTCGAGATCATCCTGCGCCTCTTCTTTTTCGGGTGGGCCTGATGACCGACGACTACATCCCGCCCGAGTACCAGACCCCGCAGACCGCTCTTCTGGCGGCCCCCGTCACGGCCATCGTGTTCGCCGTGATCCTCGGGGCCGCGTACCTCCTGCACTACTTCTTCCCGACGCTCTTCGTGCTCCGATGATGCGAGACCCCGGTCCTCGTACGCATAGGGGCCGCATTCGCAAAGAGGCACTGCTCGAGGCCGCAAGGGCGGTGTGCCAGGGCTGCCGCTACCCCAACGACCCACCCTTTTGTCCAGACCATAGATCACCAGGCCCCGACGACTGGTGGCACGAGAACCACATTCGCTGCTCCGCCGGCCGAATCCTCGATCTCATCTACTCCTAGGAGGCTCATGATGCTGTTGGCGTTGCTGCTCCAGATCTCGCTCTGCCAGAACCGCGTGACCGACAAGGTGGCGCGCCCGATGCAGTCCTTTGTCGTCGACGCCGCCACGTTCCAGAACATCACCGCGAACCCCGTTCCGGGGCAGCCATTCATCGACCCGTCGTTCGGCACGGTCATCACCCGGATCACGGATGCCTCCGGGGCGGACGGAAGCCAGGCCGTCATCAAGACGATGTACTCCACGATGCAGGCCTGGAACGCCGACGAGTCGCGCGCGATCCTGTGGAACAGGAAGGACGGGCACGTCCTCTACAACGGTGAGGAGCCCTACCAGAAGATCGGACTGCTGAACCCCTTTCACCCCACGGACATCGAGCAGCTCTTGTGGGATCCGGTGGATCCGAACGTGCTCTACTACCCGACCAACTACAACGCGAGCCCGTGGCTCATCAAGCAGACCCTGGACCCGAACGAGTCTCGCGTAATCCACGACTTCGGGACTCCACCGACGAACTGTCCGGGCGGTGATTGGGGCAAGCTACTGAAGCTCGGCTCGGACCCGCAGTGGATGGGATACGGCCCGCGCAAGATCGTCGGGCTCCAGTGCGGCAGTCTGAAGTTCCTCTACTCCATCACCGAGGATGCCGTTCTGGTCTCGGGCTCGGCGGACACCCCGAACGCCCCCATCGTCGGGCCGTCCGATACGTTGACGTTCTTCGAGGGCTACGTGTTCGACGTCGGCTTCCGCTTCCTTCGCAGCCTCGGCATGGTGAATCCTGGCGAGCACTCCTCGATGGGAAGGGACGCTGTCGGTCACGACCGCTGGAACGCGGTGGTCTTCGACGGCCCCACCTACACGACCGGGTCGCTCGTCTCCTGGGATCTGACCACCGGAGTTCCGAAGATCGTCGTCGGCCCGGAGACAGGCTGGCCCCCTCCGGGTTCGGCAACCCATCTCTCCGCCATCGCGCGTCAGGCCCCGGGCTGGGTCGCCGTCGGCACGGTGGGTGGCATCCCGTGGGGTCAGGGTGTTCTCCAGAACGAGATCATCCTCGGCAACGTGGATACCGGCGAGGTCTGCCGGCTCGCGCACGCGCGCACGAAGGCCGGCACGGACTGCGGTCCGGCAGGAGACCAGTGCAAGTGGGGCTATTGGGGGGAGACGCACCCCGTCATCTCTCCCAAGGGCACGCGCATCCTCTACTCGTCCGACTGGGGCGGGTCGGATTCGGTGAACACGTACGTCATCGACCTCCGCAAGCCTCGGGTCCGCGCCACGATCGGTATGGACTGCTCTCTGGTCACGCTCTCTCCGCTGCAGGTGGCGGATTGCACAGTGACCAGCTTCGTTCCGAAGCGGTGACTAGGCTCGAGGAGATCGAAGACCTCCTAGCGAAAGCCGAGGCCCAGCCTGACCTGGCCGAGTACTACGTCGGGCGGTGCCAGGGGAAGATCATCATGGCCGACACGGAAGACCGCGAGCCGCTGATCCAGGCAGTCGAGGCCGCAGGGCACAAGATCACGCACTACCTCCTCCGTCCGCAGCCGAAGCAGATGAGGTTGGCGCCGAAGAAGCGCAGAAAGAAGGCGGCGTGAGGGACGAGTCGGGGTGGCTGATCGAGCTGAACGGCGGCCCGACGCGATACTGGTTTCCTGGCGGGTGGACAGAGAATCCCGACCTTGCTCTTCGCTTTGCCCGCAAGGAGGATGGAGATGCCGTCGTCCGATGGGCTGGGCTTCGCCTGACCTCGGTCCGTGAGCACCTATGGATCGCCTCGCTCCCGCGCCACGAACGGGCACCAGCATGAGCAAGAAGCTCCTCTTCAGCGTCTCCATCGCCGACATGGAGATCCAGACCTTCACGGCCGGCGGGAAGGGTGGCCAGCGCCAGAACCGCAAAGAGACCGGCGTGCGCCTGATCCATCCTCCGAGTGGGGCCCGTGGCGAAGCCCGCGACAGCCGGAACCAGCTGGAGAACAAGCGGGCCGCGTTTGCACGGCTCGTTGGCAGTAGGGAATTCACGGCGTGGCATAGGCTCGAGACCGCGAAGCGCCTCGGGCTGATCGAAGATCTCGACAAGAGGGTTGAGGCGATGCTCTCCATCGCCCCGGACATCAAGATCGAGGTCAGGACCAAGGATGGCTGGACCGACCAGACGACTCCATGTGGGTGTTTGTACTGGCCTGGTTGCGCGTGCCCATGAAGCTCTACCGCATCGAGAACCCGGACGGCTTGTATTCGACCGGAGGCATGAGTCCTCGCTGGACGAAGCAAGGCAAGATCTGGAGGGGTGGCGCCCTGAAGCTGCACCTCAGGATGTTCACCGGCCGTTACCCCAACGACCCATACGTCACGAAGTGGCCGTACGACGGATGCTTCGTGGAGGAGTTGGTGCTCACTCCGGTCGGTTCCTGGAATCTCTTTCAGGACCAGCGCGCCCTGAGGCTCTCGTGATTCGCGTCTGGTCCGACACCCACTTCAACCATCGTGGGATCCTCGAGCACTGCAAGGCCTCGCGGCCCTACGCCGACATCTTCGAGATGAACGCTGACCTGGTTCGTCGGTGGAACTCTACGGTGGAGGTTGGGGACGACGTCTACCTCTTGGGAGACTTCGGCTTCTCGGTTGGTTCCGGCGACCCACTCAAGACAATCTTCTCGTGGCTCAATGGCCGCAAGCATCTCGTCATCGGAAACCACGACGAGCGGAATCCGAAGGTGCTGAAGCTGCCGTGGGTCTCGAAGCAGGATCTCGTTACCCTGCGCGAGAACGGGGGCAAGGCAGTCGCCTGCCACTATCCCCTGGAGACGTGGAAGGGCGCCCACAAGGGCTACCTCATGCTCCACGGTCACAGTCACGGCTCGCTGAAGCGCGTCATCCCGCACCGATTCGACGTGGGAGCTGACGTGCGTCGGGCGCCAGTCTCGTTGGCCGCCCTCTTCCTCGAGGCCCAGGCGCAGCCGTATCAGCCGCAGGACCACCACGGAGATCTGTGAGCGACCGCTTCATCCGGTGGCCCGACGTGCAGGAACTCGTGGGGTTCTCCAGAAGGACAGCCACCAGGCTGATCTCGGACGGGCTATTTCCGCCTCCGAGGCGCGTGCGATCCATGAGCCTTTGGGTGGAGCGCGAGGTTCGCCTTTGGGTCGAGACCCGCGTTCAGGTGGGCCTCGAGGCGCTGTAGGGCCGACCTCTTCTCCGGGAAGAGGCCCCACAGGTCGTACCGCCGGGACAGAGGCGTTCCGGTGCGGTGCATCAGGATCGCGTCCTTCACGTTCGGCTGAATCCCCAGCTTCGACAGCGTCGTCCCAACCCACAGGCGGAAGTCGTGGACGTGCCAGTCGTCCACGCCGCACCACGCCTGCACCCTCTCCACTGCCTTCTGTGGGGTGAAGCGCATCTCTCCCGTGGATGGGTTCGCGAAGACGTGCTGGAACATCCCCGTGGCCTCTCGCTGCAGCTGGAGGGCCCGCCACAGCGTCTCGACCAGCGGCACGGCCGTGGCCCGGATCTGCCCGGCCTTCCCCTTGACGGCTCCGCTGGGAACCAGCAGCGCTCGCTCCTTCTCGTCGACCCAGGACCACTCCGACCTGAGCACCGTCCCCCGTCGCATCCCGGTGTAGACGAGCATGGGCCAGAACGCCCGCCACTCCATCCGGTCCCGTCCTCCTGCCGTCAGGATGGCTTGCACCTCCGTGTCGGTGAGGAGGCGCTCCCTCGGGGGCTCGGCCAGAGCCTCCATCCCGGCGAACACGGGGGCAGGCTCTACCATGTCCCTCCCGGCCGCCCAATTGTAGATGCGCCTCACCACCACGAGCGTCTTGTTGCGTGAGTAGGTCGACCTCGCGGCAATCCGATCGAGCATCTCGCGGATCTCGGCGCGGAAGGCCTTATAGGCTGACGTGTCGCTCTTCCCGATGACGGGGACGATCTCGCCGTCGATGATGCGCCTCCACTCACGTTGCGTCGATGCCGCTAGTGTCGGAAGGGCGATCTCCTCGAAGCTGCGGCAGAGCGCCCCGAAGGAGCTTGAGACCTCGGCGGTCTCCGCCACCGAGGAGTCGATGGCGGTCTTGCGTGCCGCGTCCCTGGCCACCGCCACCGGCATCGCCGGCCAGGTGCCGATTGACACCCGCCTCCTCTTCCCGGTAACGTACATCCGGACCATCCAGGTCTTCGTGCCGCCGGCAGACACGCGGAGGAAGAGGTCGTTCATGACGGTGTCCCACAGCTCGAGCTGCTTCACGCCGGCAGGGTGGCGGAAGGTCTCGACCATCTTGTCGGAGAGGCGCGCCTTCACGGCGCCAGCTTCGCACGACGTCTCTGTAGTGTCAACGGCGGAATCGAGTGTCAGCTGGTCCGTGGAGTGTCGGAGCCGGGCCGTCCTGCCACGAGTGCGTCGGATGCCATCCTCATCGAGCCTCGTGGTTGGCGGGATTCTCGTAGAGGGCGCTTAACTCAGCGGTAGAGTGCCACCTTCACACGGTGGAAGTCTCGCAACGCCGACGTGGTCGAATCATCCCTAGTGTCTGTTGCGTGTCACGCCAGGAGGATCCATGAAGCAGAGAAAGCTGGCCAAGCCGCGCCTGAACCGTACCCTCTCGTCGATGACCCTGAAGGAGTTGAGGCCTCTTCGGATCATTCGGATACGATGCGCGCATACAGCTCGTGCGACGTCGTCGGTCTAGGGTGAAATAGGTAGGCGCTTCCTGCACGCCTTGTCAGGAATTCTCTTGACACCGCGTCGTACCCTGGTAGATTGGTAGCCATGCGAGTAGATCAGGCGTCAGCCCTCCTGCTCGCGACGTTCCATCCCGACGTTCCCATTCAACGCTTCTCGAAGGGCGCTCGAGGTGACTAGACCTCCCACCAGCCAAGGTTCCTTGGATTGGGTTTTCTATAGCGGAGGTCCGCATGGGTTCAGACGGAGCGCGGAAACCGGCCGCGATCTGCCCGGTCACTGGTGCCAGGATACGCGAGAAGCTCGGGGCTTCGTTGTGCTCCGGACTCGCCATCGAGGAGGAGCCGTGCTACAGAGGGTGCAATGTGAGTGAGGCGTCGTGGTGGGTCTACGAAGGTAGACAGATAGCCGACCAGTAGTTCGTGGGGGCCATCCTCGGGCCCCTTTCTTCTTTTGGGCATCAACGCATTATAGACTGCTTGACAACTGACTGTCAGGTGCGTATCATCTACCCTGGAGGTTGGAATGGAGCGAGCTGCGGACCTGTTCTTCAGGGGTGTGGTGGCTGGTGTCTTGTCGATGGTGGCCCTCACCATCTTCGCGCTTGTGATCAAGGCGTGCGCCTACGCCTGGATCCACATCATCCTGTGAGCCCCAACGCCGGCCCGGGGGAGAAGAAGTACCCGGACAAGGTGCTCGACGAGGTGGTGATTCACGAGGAGGCGAAGGAGCTTGTGCGTGACCTCTGGAACGAGGCCCGCCCGGAGCGGATGTACGCCATCGCACAGATCTACCTGGACAACGCGCACGGAAACGCGTACTGCTGAGGGGATGATGACCGATTTCGCCAAGACGTTTCCGGATCTGACGCCGGCCGAGATCTCGCGGCTGATCCCCGTCGAGCCGGTGATGGTCTGCTACCGTGGTTCGCACTCCCACGGCACCTACCTTCCGCCGGAGGATCTGAGCGGTGTCGACGACGTGGATATCCTCACCGCCTACGTCCCGGCCATCGAGTCCTACTTCGGGACCGAGGGCCAGACGTGGAGGGGCCACGACGCTTTCATCGGGCGGTGGGACAGCGTGTCGTACGAGCTGCGCCACTTCGCGAAGCTCCTGTCGATGGCCAATCCGAACGTCCTGTCCACGCTCTGGCTCAAGCCGGAGCACTACATCCACCTGGGCCCCATCGGAGAGGCGCTGATCGCGAATCGTGACCTCTTCTCCTCGCGGCTGGCGCACAAGAGCTTCGGCGGGTACGCCTACTCACAGCTGAAGCGCATGACGGCCTGGAAGGACCAGGTCAGCGCTGGCTGTCACTGCAAGGGCACGTTCCACGCGGAGGACTGTGCGCTCAAGGCCGATAAGGGGCGTGGATCGTCCAAGCTCTACGCCACCGGGTTCATGGGCGCCAAGCGAAAGGCCCTTGTGGAGAAGCACGGCTACGACACGAAGAATGCGGCTCACCTCCTGAGGCTGCTGCGGATGGGGGCGGAGTTTCTCGCGAGCGGTAAGCTGAATGTCTGGCGCGAGGACGCGAGCTTCCTCATCAAGGTGAAGCGTGGAGAATACACCCTGGAGCAGGTGAGTGCCTGGGCCGAGGACGAATACGCGTTCCTCGACGAGCAGCTCAAGTCTTCGCCGCTTCCGGAGAAGCCCAACTTCGCCCTGATCGAGCGGCTCATCACGGACCTTCTCTGCCTGCATCACAATGCGGGTGTCTCCACTCGGGCCCGGGTCGCGCAGAACGTGATCTGGACGCCACAGGTCAAGGATTGGCGGCGCCTCGTCCCGACGACGCTCGACAAGCCGCAATTCATCTCGCGGGCCACCGACCACAATCCGTAGGGTGTAGAATCGTAGGTGAACCTTCCATCGCGTAGCCTCCTCGAACGCGGCGCGCGCGTGCTCAACCGGTGGGGTCAGTAGCTTCCTCTCGCCCCGTCCTTCGCCCCGGTCGAGTACAAAGGGCCGGCCCGAAATGGCCGGCCCCTCACTTTTTTTGGGTCTCAAGTTGTGGGCCATCCCGCCTACACAACCTGTGGTAGATTCATAGTAGACCCGGATCGACTTCGGTCGGTCCATTCAGACCGCTAGGGACCGTCACACAGACGCCCGGCGAGGTAGCGCAGCACCCGGCAAAGGTGCCAGCGAGATCTCCCGGGCGTTTTGCTTTTTAGGGGCTCATGGACGTTCGAATCGCCGTCCAGATCAGCAAGGCCGACGCGAAGAAGCGTCTGGTGTTCGGCTGGGCCAATGTATCGGTCACGAAGGATGGCGAGGAGATCACGGATCTCCACGGCGACATCATCCCGCCGGACGTCCTCGAGAAGGCCGCCTACAACTACGTGATCCGCCACCGCGAGGCTGGCCTGGAGCACGAGGTGATGGGCGTTGCGGACCTCGCCGAGTCCGCCTTCATCGACCCCGACAAGCTGAAGGCGATGGGCATCAAGGACACCGCGTACGAGGGCCAGGGCTGGTGGATTGGCTTCCGCGTGAATGACCCGGATGTCTGGGCCGCTGTCGAGAAGGGCGACCTTCCGATGTTCAGCATCGGTGGCGTCGGTCACTACGTGGACGTGGAGGAGTAGGTGGCCAAGCGAAAGTTCGTGGACCTCGAGGTCGAGGAAGTCTCCCTCGTGGCAGCCGGTGCGAACAAGCACGACAAGAAGAACGGAGCCTACGTCCGAATGATCAAGGCCGACGGTCGCATCAACGTCGTCGAGAAGGCGTCAGGCGCGACCTGTCGCATCTGCGCCACCGGGGTTGCCGACTCCGACAAGTACTGCCGTGGTTGCGGCGCTCCCTTCTACAAGACCGAGGAGAAGAACATGACCGATCAGGAGAAGGCCGCTCAGGCCGCCGAGGCCGAGAAGGCCGCTTCCGACAAGGCAGCCGCCGAGAAGGCCGAGGCCGACAAGGTCGCCGCCGAGAAGGCAGCGACGGAGAAGGCTGCAGCCGACAAGGCCCAGGCCGACGCAGCGGACGCCGAGAAGGCCGCCGAGGCGAAGAAGGCCGCCGAGCAGACCGACCTCCAGAAGGCACAGACCGAGCTGCAGAAGTCGCAGGCCAAGGTCGCCGAGCTGGAGAAGGCCGCGAAGATCCGGACCAAGAAGGACCACGTCGCTTCCGTGATGAAGGCGATCCCCGGGAAGCAGGACGAGCTGGCCGAGAAGCTGGTCGCCCTGGACATCCTGGACGGCGACATCGCGAAGTTCGTGGAGGGCGTGCTGACGCAGGCGAGCGCCCTGATCGAGAAGGGCGGGCTCGCACAGAACGCCGATCCGACCGTCCCCACCGTCGACGCGGGCGTGCTCGCGAAGGTCGACAAGCTCGTGGCCAAGAAGCTCGAGGGCGTTTCCAAGCCCAGCAAGGCGCAGAAGGCCAAGGCCGAGGCGGCGGTGTGGCAGGAGAACCCCGACCTCTACGCAGAGTACCTGAAGTCTCAGGCCCAGGCCTAACGGCCAGCCTCAAGGAGAGAAAGTCACATGGCAACTTACGAGAGCGTCGAGGGCTGCATCACTCTGGAGGCCTCGGCCGACCTGAGCACCAAGCAGTTCTTCTTCGTCAAGATCGACACCAACGCGCAGATCGCGGTCGCCGCGCTCGGCGACTTCGCGGTGGGTGTGCTGTACGACAACCCCAGCGCGCAGGGCAAGGTCGGCATGGTGGCCCCGCTGGGTGGTCGCAAGACTCGCGTCATCGCGGGCACGACCATCACCAAGGGCGACTTCATCAAGTCCGACGCGAACGGCAAGGCCGGCGTGGCCGTGAAGGCCAACGGCGCGGGCATCACCGGCTCCAACGTTCTCGGCATCGCGCTCGAGAGCGCGGCGGCGAACGAGATCTTCACGATGCTCGGCTTCGCAGCGGGCGCCGTTCCCACGACCCTGGCGTAGACGCATCCTAGCCAGATCGTCTACCACACACACACGAATTACGGAGGGTCAGTAAGACCATGAAGCCGACTCAGAGTGACGTCCACGTCAACCGGCCGCTGAGCAACATCCTCGTCGCGTTCTTCCAGGACGCGGGGAACGCCATCGCGACCAGCGCCTTCCCCAACGTCCCCGTCGAGCACAAGACGGACGTCTACTACAAGTGGAAGCGCGACGACTTCTTCCGCATCGAGGTCAAGGAGCGCGCACCCGGAACCCCGGCCGAGCAGGGCGGATTCGACCTGCAGACCGACTCGTTCGAGGCGAAGGAGTACGCCATCGCCAAGGACATCCCGGACGCGATCCGCGACAACGCCGACACCGAGCTGAACCTCGACGAGGCGGCCACCCGCTACATCGGGCACCAGCTGCTCCTGAAGCGGGAGCAGATCTTCAACACGTCCTTCATCAAGACGGGCGTGTGGACCGGTTCGGGCGGAACCAACGGCGGAGCCGACGGCAACGACCTGACCGGAACCTCGGCGGGCGCGGGCTCCAACGAGTTCAAGCAGTGGGACCAGGCGTCCAGCACCCCCATCGAGGACATCCGCAAGCAGATCATCGCGGTGCAGGAGAAGACCGGCTACAAGCCCAACAAGCTGATCGTCGGGCCCAAGGTCTGGCTCAAGCTGCAGGACCACGCCGAGCTGCTGGACCGCATCAAGTACACGCAGAAGGGCGTCGTGACCGCCGACCTCCTGACCTCGCTGCTGGGCCTGGACCAGATCCTCGTGGGATCGCTCGTCCAGAACACGGCGAAGCAGGGCGCGACGAGCGCGTTCTCCTTCATCCACGGCAAGTCCGCCGTGCTGCTGTACGCCCCCCCGGCGGCTTCGAAGTTCGAGCCCTCGGCAGGGTACACCTTCACCTGGACCGGTCGCTTCGGCGTCGGCCCGCTGGGTGAGCGCGTGAAGCGCTACTACGTCACCGAGACGGAGTCGTGGCGCATCGAGGGCCAGCAGGCCTACGCGATGAAGGTGGTCGCTCCCGAGCTGGGCGTCTTCTTCAACACGGCCGTCGCCTAACGGCGGCTGACAGTGGGGGGCCTTCGGGCCCCCCAACAAATTCCGCAGGAGAGCCAATGGATGACCTGATTGTGCTCGCGCGCAGCTTCGACCCCTCGCGCGATGAGCTGCACCCGCTCAAGCCGTTGCTGATCGGAACCAAGACCTACGAGCCAGGCGGCGGGCCCATTCCCAAGAGCGAGTTCACCGAGGAGCAGCTCCGTCAGCTGATCCGGGTGCGGCACGCCATCCCCGTCCAGTCCAAGAGCCAGAACAAGCGCATCAAGGTCCAGGCCAAGAAGGCTGCAGGCTTCCCCTGCCCGGACTGCGACAAGGGGCCGTTCAAGAGCAAGCTGAATCTCGGAGCGCATCGCCGGGTCCACAAGAAGAGGTAGTCGATGCCGTGGGGCAACGACCCGATCGGGAATCCGTCTGACGCTATCCGGGCCCTGGTCGGCGACACCGACGCTGCTAAGCCGAAGCTGACCGACGAGACGTACCTGCTGATCATCGCCAACGAGACGCGCATCTACGCACGCGCATCGATGGCTGCTCGAGCGCTCGCCGGGAAGTACGCCACGGAGATGACGAAGCGCGTCGGAGATCTCTGGCGCGAGGCGAAGGTGCTCTTCCAGCACTACTCCGACCTCGCCAAGGACTACCGGCACGAGTCGTCCAGGCGCGCCATTGCCAAGCCCTTCCTGGGTGGTAACGACGTGATCGACGTGGAGACGCGGCGCCAGGATACCGGAGTCGTTCAGCCCGAGTTCGAGATCGGGATGATGGACGCGACCCCTGTGGATCCGTCCCATCCGAACCCGCTGTGTAGGTGAGGCATGACGACACGAGAGACGGGCACCAAGCTGGTCGAGGGCCTGACGAACAACAAGCTGTTCGCGGGATTCGTCTTGCTGGTCATCACGCTGGCCATCGCAGGCTTCCGCTCGAGCGCGGCCACGGACGTTCGCGTCAACCAGGTCGAGCACGCGCAGACGCAGCTCGAGGTGAAGGTCGAGGCGCTCTCCCAGGTCAGGCAGGACATCTCGGCCATCAAGGCGAAGCAGGAGAGTACCGAGAAGTCACTTGACGAGGTGAAGTCCGACGTCAAGGAGCTGCTGCGTAGGGGCAAGTAGGTGGCGTTCGAGAGCGACTTCCTCGATATGTTCCCGCACACCATCAAGGTGGAGCGGTACAGCGGGGCAGACGCGTACGACAAGCCGACCTGGGATACGGCGAATCCGGTCAACAACGTTCCTTGCTACATCCGTGACGACGTCAAGGTCTGGAAGTGGGAGGACGGGACGGAGTCGCAGTCGAGGCGGACGATCTACACGGCCCTGAGCATCGGGAACAAGGATCGGATCACCCTTCCTGCCGGCTTCAAGCCTCAGGTGATGGTTCCGGTCTGGGTGGTTCGCCACGCTGACGAGGAGGGGCATCACCACTCGCAGGTGTACCTGTGAGCTTCCTGGGGTTGGATCTCGGGGGCAATGTCAGCCCGAAGTACGGTGCCGGTGCTGGTCCAGCGGCGATCGTTGAGCTGACCGGACTGGCAGAGGTGGTGGCCACCCTCGAGAAGATGGGCGCCACGGTTCGTCGCGCGACGGGCAACATCATGCGCGACGAGATGAAGGCGGTCGTGGAGCTGGCGCAGGAGCGCTACGTCCCGCGTGACACGGAGGCTCTGAAGGACTCCGGGTTCTGGCGAGGGCCGACGTTCCAGGGCGACACGATCGAGGCGCAGGCCGGATTCGGTCCGTCGCGTCGTGAGCGTGAGCGTCGGGGTGGGCACAGCGGGAGCGAGTATGCGATCCCGGTCCACGAAATCAACGCTCCGCACCAGTTCGGGGAATGGCGGTATCTGCAGAGCCCCTTCCTGGAGCGCATGGCCGACTTCGAGAACAGGGCGGGAGCGCTGCTCCTGGCCTGGGCTCAGACGATCGTGACCGACAAGGGTCTCGGGTCTCGCTACAACGAGATCGAGACGGCGTGGGAAGGGTACCTGGGGTAGATGCTGATCGACGACGTCGCGATCCATCTGGCGTCCTTTGGCGCCTACACGCAGGCGGGAGCGACCTACTCGATTCAGAGGGGCGTGCTGCCGGACGAGGTGGTCGAGTCGATCACCCTGCAGGAGATCCCGGCCGGCAAGGCGATCCGCGCCATGGGGCCCTCGCTGGGCGCTCCGATTCGTGAGCGAGCCGGGCTGAGGGTGACCGTGAGGGGTGCGCTGGGCGACTACCAGAACCCCCGCATTGTGGCCGAGCTGGTTCACACGCGGCTGGACGGACTGAACGCGACTCTCTCGGGGCGTCGGTACTGGATCCAGGCGCTGCACCCGCCGGTTCTCGACCAGCAGGACCGAAACGTTCGCTGGCGCCTGGTCGCGACGTACTACGTCGAGAAGGAGCGCGGGTGACGGTAGTCGAGTACCTCAGGCAGATCGAGCAGCTCGAGGCGCAGTGCGCCCTCCTGGCCGCCGGTCTCCGAGCCGTGAAGCTCAGCCTCGAGGAGGCGGCGAAGCCCGCCGAGGCACCACCGGAAGAGGGGCCCGACGGCGGGTGCCTGCACCCGGCTGGTGCGCGTGAGCCGGCCCCGGCAATGGGCAAGGCAAACCGCTTCCTGTGTCGTCGTTGTCGACAGGTGGTCGGCTAGGAGAAGAACGTGAGCAAGATCTACAAGCACACCGGAGTGAATCCGCTGGTCCTGGACCGGCGCGAGATTCTGCCCGGCACGGAGGAGTTCACGAGCGAGCAGCTCGAGAAGGACAACGTGCTGGAGACATTCCTGACCCAGATCGAGGCCATCCAGATCGTGGTGAAGAAGAAGCCCGCTCCGGTGCCGGCCGAGAAGAAGGAGTAGTCCGTGGCTGTCCAGGTTCTCCAGGACGCACTCATCCTCTACGGCCCGGTCAACGCCTCCGGCGACCAGAACCAGGTGAAGCTCGACCAGAAGATCGACATGCTGGAGAGCACCGTGTTCGGGCACACCGAGCACCGGTTCGTTCCCGGCCTGCGCTACCTGACGGTCGACGGATCGGGGTTCGCGCAGTTCGACGACTCGATCAACCCGAAGGCGATCGACTTCCAGCTCTTCAGCGACATCGGCGCGACGGAGCGAGCGTTCACCGTCGGGTTCGACAAGACGGACGGACAGGTGGCCTGGCTCGGCAAGTCCGTGTCCGCCGAGTACAGCCCCGAGCTGCCGGTCGCGGACCTGGCCAAGTTCGGCTTCAACATCAAGGCCAACAGGTTCACCAAGGGCAAGGTGGTCTACCCGCTCGCGCTTCGTTCCGGCGCGGGCCCGGGGACGGGCACCATCTACAACATGGGCGCCCTGTCGGCCACGCAGAAGATGCTGATCGCAGTCCACGTCGTGACCTTCACAGGCACGACGCTGACGATCAACGTCAAGAGCAACGACACGAACGACACCGTGTCCCCGACGGTGCGGGCATCGCAGGCCGGCATCGTGGGCACGGGAGCCTTCTACTTCGAGGTGGCGGGGCCGATCACCGACACCTTCTGGTACGTCGACTTCTCGTTCACCGGAACCAACTTCACCGCTGCCGTCTCGATCGGCATCAGGTAGACGAATCGTAGGCCGGTCATAGACCGGTCAAGGAGTAGAACATGGCGGTCCTCAACTTCAGCAACGCTTACTTCCTGGTCAACGCCGTCGACCTGTCCAACCACGTCGAGAGCATCAAGCTCTCGTACAAGGCGGACATGCTCGAGAAGACGGCGATGTCCATGACCGAGCACCAGTTCATGGCGGGCATCAAGGAGTGGGATCTCGAGGTCACCCTCTACCAGGACTACGGCGCGGGCTCCGTCGACCCCACGCTGAACGGCCTGGTCGGATCCGCCGCCGTGGCGTTCGAGGTTCGCCCCGACGCCGGAGCGGTGTCCGTGACCAACCCCAAGTGGACCGGCAGCGTCGTGTTCGAGGGCTACGAGCCCATCACCGGAGGGGTCGGCACGCTGCAGAAGGTGAACGCCAAGTTCCGCGCATCGTCCGCCCTGACGCGAGCCACGTCGTAAACGGATCCTAGTCGGATCCGCACCTCTTTGTCCTGACGTTCCTGCGGGACACGGGGGCGGTCGGAAGGGTCACCGGCCGCCCCCACCTATACCTCCATATCGGAGAAGGAGAAGAACTTGCCCGCCATCAGTGCCGCACGTCCGTCCACCAGCGTCACCATCGACAAGCCGCGTGAGCTTCGGTTCACCTGGTCCGCCGTCAATCGCTTCGAGGAGCATTACGGCAAGGCCATCGGCGAGGCCCTGCAGCAGAACGTGGGCGCGCGCCTCATCACCCACCTCGCGTGGGCCGCGCAGCTCCATCGCACGCCCGGCCTGACGATCGTCGAGGTCGAGCGCCAGCTCGATTCCTTCCTGAACCAGGAGGGTGACATCGACGACCTGGCCACCAAGATCATGAGCGTCCTCATCGAGTCCGGGGTCATCGGGAAGGCGAAGGCCGAGACCAAGAAGCCGGAAGAGGGCGCCGAGGGGGAAGCCCCAGCGGTCCCGGCCGAGATCATCCCGGAGCAGTAGCGGAGTGGACGTGGCCCGAGAGGGTCCAGGCCTCTTACGAGCTGGCCTTGGACATCTTGGGCCTCACTCCAGCTGAGTTCTGGGCCTCGACTCCGGCCGAGACCGCCAACCTTCTCATTGCACACCGACGTCGCGAGAACCGGCAGCTCAGGCAGCGTGCCTGGGAGCTGCATCTCCTCCTGATGCCTCACCTCCGTGAGGGCTCTCGTCTGACGGCCGCACAGCTCTTCCTGGACATGCCCGGATCGTTTCCGGAGCCAGGGGACATCGAGATCGTGACCGCGTCGGATCCCGCCGACAACGGACTCACGGAAGCACAGAAGAAGGAGCGGGAACGCCGCCGTAACCATCCACGGCTGCAGCGACCAGGGAAGACAGGGTAGAGATACGACCCTCGGCGAAATCATCGTTCGACTCCGGGCTGACGTCGGCCCGTTCAAGGTCGGGCTGTCTCAGGCGGGCGATGCTGCTCGCGCCTTCGGGCGCAACACCACCGCCGGCACGAGCGAGGCCGCCGATGGCCTGATGAACGTGCGGGCCGCCGGCTTCTCTATGTCCACCGGCATCTCCGCCTCGATGCTCGGCGCCATCGGAGCCATCGCCCTCGTTGGCGGGGCAGTCTTCAAGATGGCCGGCGAGGTGGCCAGCGCCTTCCAGATGTCCATCTCGGAGGCGATCAAGTTCGAGCAGGCCTTCGCGCACGTCCGCAAGGTGCTCGACGAGGGCACCGACGCCAAGGGCCTCCGAAACAGCCTCATCGACCTCTCCAACACCATCCCCGTAGCCGCTACCGAGCTGGCCAAGTTCGCCATGATCGGCGCCCAGATGGGCATCGCCGGCAAGGAGAACCTCACCAAGTTCGCGGACCTCGTGGCCCGCCTCGGCGAGACCGCCGAGATGAGCGGTGAGCAGGCAGCGACCATGCTCGCCCGCATCGCCCAGGTCAACAAGATCCCGGTCGAGGACTACAACAAGCTGGCCTCGGCCATCGTCGGCATCGCGAAGGAGCACAACGCGACCGCTGGCGAGGTCATGCGCGCGACCATGCAGATGCAGGGCCTGGGCGCGCAGGCGGGGCTCACTGCCCAGCAGATGATCGGGCTCTCCACTGTCCTGATCTCCTCCGGTCTCCGTATCGAGTCCCTCGGCACCGCGTCCGGACGCATGGCCCGCGACATCAACAACGCCGTCGCGCTGGGAGGCGAGAAGCTCCAGACGCTGGCCAAGCTCTCCGGCATGACCGCCGAGGAGTTCCAGTTCAACTGGCGCGAGGACCGCGCCGGGACGCTGGTCAAGGTGTTCGAGGGCATCGCCCTCGCCGGGGACAAGTCCGCCGCCGTCCTCGAGAAGCTGGGCTGGCAGAACGTCCGCGTCTCCTCCGCCGCCAACGCTGCCGCGATCTCGGTCGACAAGGTCCGGGAGTCGATTGCCGCGACGAACGACTTCTTCGAGAAGGGCACCGAGATCTTCACCCAGAGCAACACGGTCTTCGAGACCACCGCCGGCCAGCTGAAGCAGGTGGGCGAGATTATCAAGAACATCGGGATCGAGTTCGGGACCGCCTTCCTGCCCGCATTGCTGGATGGCCTGAAGGAGATCCAGCCGCTCCTGCGCGAGCTGTTCAACATCGTCCGAGAGCTGGCCCCGGCGTTCATGGCGCTCGGGAAGGCGATCGTCAGCGGGTTCGTGACGGACCTGAAGCTGATGACCCACCCTCTCGACACCATCAAGGAGGCCCTCAAGAAGGACGCAAACACCATCGGCGGATGGATCAAGGGGTTCGCCTTCGGTGGTCGCCAGGATGGCGCGGCTGGGGCCGGTGGCGCATTCGGTGGCGGGCCCCCGCTGGCACCCGAGGCAGCCACCTCCGCCGGCATTCCGCAGGTGCGGATGCTGGATCCGGACCTCCTGATCAACACCAAGATCGAGAAGAAGAAGGCGAAGATCCGGCAGCACATGGACGCCCTCGTCGAGAAGGCGTTCGAAGCCTTCCTGGACGAGACTGACCCGGGCCAGAAGTCGTACCTGTCTGGATCGATCGGGCTCAGGATGCCGAAGGAGGGCGTCTTCGGCCCCATGACCAAGAGCGACCTCGGGCCCAACGGCCTGATGCCGGGAACCCCTCCGCTCACGGGTGCCGCGCTCGACGAGAACAACGCCGCCTACAACAAGATCTACGCCGAGCAGCTCGACAAGTTCAACAAGCAGCACCAGGTCATTCGGAGCCTGAAGACCGCCACCATCGATTGGGGCCGCGAGTTGGAGAACGTGGCCAACATCGTCTCCTCCATGGGTGGGGCGTTCAGCAAGGTGCTGGGCTCCATCATCGGTGGAGTCGGAGGGATCGGCTCGGCCATCCAGGGGATCAAGAAGAACCAGATCCTCTACGACGAGAGTGGCAAGGTCGCTGGCAAGACCAGCTTCCTGAAGGGCGGCTTCGGGAAGATCCTGGGAGACGTTGCCGGGGGCCTCCAGATCGCCGGAGCGGCCATCGGCATCGGCAAGGCCATCGTCGGTCTCTTCAAGTCCGACCCCGTCAAGGTCGCGCAGAAGGAGGTCGCCAAGGCCCTCGGTCACGGCATCTCGCGCGAGTTCGCAGAAGAGGTCATGAAGCGCGCGAAGGAGATGGGCGTCTCCCTCTCCGTCGCCGCGAAGACCATGGAGGCCGAGACCAAGTTCGCGCAGATGAAGACCAACGAGGACAAGTTCCGAGGTGGTCTCGACATCGCGAAGGGTGGAGCCGAGAGCCTCTCCGGCCTCCTGGGGACGGACTCCGTCCTGAGCGGGGCGGTCAAGGCCGCCTCCCAGCCCCTCATCGATGCCGTGCAGTCGGCGCTGATCGCCAACGGCCAGGGGATGATGCTGAACGGTCCCCTCGCCGAGAGCAAGGAGTTCAAGGCCGCGATGGATGCGGCCCAGGCCACGGCCCAGATCGTGAAGGGCATGATCCAGGCCGGCGGCATCGACCAGGCGTTCATGGGCAACACCGGGAAGATGGCCAGCGCCGTTCGGGACGACGCCGAAAAGGCGGCCCTGAAGGCGGGCCTGTCCCCGGCCGAGGCGGAGAAGGCTGGCATCGCCAGTATCGCGCCCATCCTCCGGGAGCAGCTCAACGCCTCCCTCGCCAGCGGCAAGGATCTCGACGAGAACACGAAGGCCCTCCTCCAGGAGGCCAAGGACAACGGCATCGACATCGTGGCCGACGTGGAGTACCAGCAGCTCGCCGAGCTGCGCGGGATTCGCTCGGCGCTCGGCGGAGGAACCGGAACCGGATCGAACACCACTCCCCGCAACCCGCACGGGCGGGACGAGCCACCCGACTTCTCGGCGGCCAAGGGCTTCGGCACCTTCCGCCCGGTCACGCTGGACGAGGACACGAAGTTCCAGGCGCACAAGGGCGAGGGCGTGCTCATCGTCCCCAAGGACAAGATGGGCGTGGGCAAGTTCGTCTTCGCGCGGCGAGGCTACTTCGACGACGATCCCGACCAGCCCGGCACCGGAGGCCAGGGTGGTGGTGGACAGGGTGGTGGGAGCCAGGCTCCTCCCGAGACTCCGCCCAACTTCGAGCAGATGGTTGAGAAGGCAGTCTCGAAGGCCGTGGAGAAGGTGGCCCGCCCGATCACCATCGCGCCCAACATCAAGATCGACGAGGATCCGAACCAGACGGCCCAGGCCCGTGACGAGCGCCGGAAGATGTCGGTGGACGCGATCGTGACCGCCTTCCGGGATCGCGTGCCCAGCCTCATGATCGAGGCCCGTCGGGCACTGGCGGAGTAGGCCATGGGCCTGATGGATCCGGTCTTCCTCGCAAACCTGCAGTCCGCCCGGCCGTCCATCTTCCCGGTCCTGGGAGTGACGTGGCCTGGGCTGGGTCTCACGTACTACTCCTCCGAGTTCCCGGCGATCCTGGATGCGAACAAGGACACCATCCCCCTCAAGCCGAGGGTGATCAACGGCGGATGGGGAGACGTGGCCCCCGGAGTGAGTGAGCGGCCGTCCGACCTCTCTCCGGTGCTGGCCACCGTCACCCTGGCAGACATGCCCGACATCGCGGGGCTGAGGCACTTCCTGCCGATCCTGGAGGGCTCGTCGAACCCCAGGAAGTCTCCGGCCTGGATCAAGTGGTACACCCCCGGTGCTGCCCCGGGTCAGAACGAGTTCACGCTGTTCACGGGCATCCTGGATGGATGGGACCAGCCGTCCCCCATGTCCTGGACGCTGAACCTCCGGACGAATGACGTGCCGCTGCAGAGCTACGTCCCCCGCTGGTCGGTCATGAAGGGTGCCTTCCCCGGAGCCCCGGCTACCAGCCTCGGGCTGTACCTGCCGTGGGTCTACGGGATCCATGACTCGCAGGGCCTGCAGGGCCAGGGTGCGCTCCCGACCGTGTGCGTGTCTTTGGACGCGACGCTGGGGTATCGCTACGTGGTGTCGGTTGGGGCCCTCAAGGCCGTCCCGAGGGTCTACAAGAACGACAACCTCCAGACCCTGACCACGCACTACACCATCGACTACCCGACCATCGGTGGCGTCCGTATGACGCGCATCAACATGGTGAGCGCGACCACGGCCAGCGACAAGATCACCTGTGACGTGGAGGGGCTGACCACGGATGCCTGGACCACGGGTAACGTGATCCTCAACCCCGTGGAGCAGATCAAGCACTTCATGGTGAACCAGGTGTGGGGTCAGTGGAAGACCGGGTCGTGGCTGCCCGACTCCACGGCGCCTCTGAACACGAGCGCCTGGACATCCTCAGTGACGTTCGCCCAGGACCAGAAGTATGAGGGGTCGCTCTACGTTGGCGGATCTCTCGATCGCTCGCGCGGGATCGAGGAGGTCAATAAGTGGCTGAAGTCCCACCCCATGATGCGGATGTACTGGACGAACGAGGGGCTGCTCGCCTGCAAGCCCATCAGGTTCAAGTACCCCGGTGTCATCTCCTGGCCGTGGGCCCGTGAGCGAGACGAGATCGGAGCCACGTTCAAGTACGGGGCCAACGCCAGGGCCATCATCAACCAGGTGTCGACGACCTACCTTCCGCAGCAGAAGACGGGTGGGCTGACACAGTCCCTCGACATCAAGGATCAGTTCGCCCAGGAGCTGGTGGTGGAGAGCATCGCCCGCACCCACTCCTCGGCCAGGTTCCAGTAATGGCTGCCATCGAGTTCTACCTCTACCCGGACGGAGACTTCAGCTTCTCGCCCAACGCTCAGGGATCGGGAACCTGGAGCAATCAGCCCACCTACTCGAAGGTGGACGATCCTCAGGCCTCGCCCAACGACAGCGACTACGGCGACGAGGCGCCCATCAGCTCGGTCGTCACCTGGGCCGCCGAGTGGAACCTGACTCCACCGCAGTCTGCAGTCACGATCACCAGCATCGAGCTGTTCGCTCGAGTCTGGGCGCCGTCCAACAACTCGACCACGCACGACCTGACCAACGTGAAGGGGATCACGAACCCGGGCGGGGGCAGCACGCGCTACCTGGGCAGCGGCCAGACCATCGTCGGTACGACCGGCGCGCAGGGCCCGAACCCTCAGCTCTACAGCCTGGGGACGCGGAGCACGAACCCGGCCACGAGCACGTCCTGGACCATCCCCGACCTCCAGGCCCTCGTGTGCGGCATCCAGTGGGACGACCAGGACTTCGGCAGCAGCTCGCCTCGAGGGATCATCAGCCAGTTTTTCGTGAAGGTTCTGGCGACGACTACGGCCGCATCGATCGAGGCGGAGCGGGCCATCGGCACGCACTTCCTGAGGGAGTTCCGAGTCCCTACCGGCATCGTGGAGGTGGTGAACCTCCCGCCGCAGTTCGCCGACGCGGATCTGCTGGACGACGTGGCGGTGAGTCACTTCGGCGGCCCCGCCCCATGGGGGAAGTGGGGCGAGGAGACCTGGAGCCGGCGGGACTGCATCCTCCTGTCGAAGGCGGTCAACCCGGCCACCTACCAGGTGACCTGGCGGGCCCTGGACGCTCGACCGTACCGGTGCTCGCTCTGGTTCTCGCCCTACCACGACCTGGGGTACACCGAGGAGGGGCGTGGGGTGCCGTACATCGACCTCGGGGGCGGGAGGACGATCTCTCGCAACCAGAAGGCCTACGTGCTCAAGAGCGCGGACGACACGCTCTACGCCGAGGTGCCGGTCGACAAGGAGAAGTGGGATCCGCTCGGATGGAGGGTGGAGGGCGGGAGCGACGTGAACCGGCTTCTGAACTCGTCCTTCTCTCAGGGCTCCGGATCGACGTTCACGAACTGGACGCCTACGGCTGGAGGCACGGGGTCGATCGCCGAGGACACCACCAACTACCTCTTCGACGCATCCGGACTCCGAAGGGCAGCTGTGCTGTCTCAGGGCTCGTCCGGTACGGAGGTGGTGGCGCAGACAACGGGCTCCACGGCGGACGCCTACGTGCGCGCACGAGCGATTGGCAATCAGCTCGCCACGGCCAGCTCGGGATCCGGAGTCGTGTTCTTCCGCATCCAGCGATCGTCGGACTCGAAGTACTGGAATGACGGGGCCGGCACCTGGGACGTGACGACCATCTCCAACGTGCTCTCCAACAACGTGGTCGGGAAGTTCGACTGGATCTCGAAGCTGATCCCGACGTCTGGAACGAACACCTACACCTGCACGGTGGGCTTCCTCGTCAGCGGCAACGGGGGCCAGGTGGTGCTCCAGGAGGTGGAGCTGCGGACCGGAACCCAGGTCCAGATGAACGCGGTGCGGTCCCCGCTAGTCACCACGTCGGCAACCGTCACCAGGACGGTGGACACCCTGACGGTCCGGAACGACTCGTCGGTGAGGTGGTGGGATCCGACGGTTGGCGGAACGATCATCCTCCGGCTGAAGACGCTGTGGGATCACAACGACCTGGCGGACGGAGCCGTGAAGGCGGTGCTGGGCCAGACCACCACCGGCTCGAGGACGGAGAAGCTCTTCTACCTCCGCACGAACAGCGGCACCGGGGAGTGGATCTATCAGCGGTTCGACGGATCCTCAGCCTACTTCGCGCGGGTGGTCGTCAACCCACGCCCGACATACCTCTCCGACTGGAAGCTGGCGTTTCGGTGGGTGGGTCCGGACAACGAGTTCAACCTGGGCGTGAACAACCTGAGCATCTTCGCGAACGGGAACAAGGCCACGGGATCTAGCGTGGCGCAGACCATCGGAGGCACCGTGGATGCCCTGGTGGGAATGGACGGCACGAACGTCGGGGACGTCGTGATCCAGTCGCTGGAGTCCACAGGATTCTGCCTCTCCGACGAAGAGATCCTTCGCCGGCTGGGCTAGGAAGGTGATCATGACTCTCGACAACAAGACGGACATCGAGAACGAGTACAACGCCAAGGCGGGAGCGATCCGCTCCATCACGCCCGGGACCATCAACTCGAACCTGGCCGGGCTGGCGACCTTCGTGGTCATGGCCACCGAGGCGCTGCAGGTGCTCCTCGCCCGCGAGGCGCTGAACAACCGGGCGCTGGCCGGCGGGGACGTCGACCGGGTGCGCCAGGCCGTCAACGACCTCGCCAGCGCCGACGCCCAGGTGCGATCGGCCATCGGAAACGTGCAGACGTCGCTGCCGTCGTAAGGAGTCGCCATGGCCTGGAAGTTCGCTGCTGGAGCCTACCTCAACGCGCTGAACCGCCCTTGGAACCTCCTGGGCGCGGTGACGCCGTACTCCGTCACTCCGACAGCCTCCGCCACCGCCCCGATCACGGGAGTCAACGACCGCTGGTCGCACATCCCGTTCCAGTGGGGATCCGACGCGAACCCTCAGTTCTTCGAGGTGGATCTCAACGTGGTGGCTTCCCCGGGCCTCAACAGCTCGGGAGAGGTCAGCGTGTGGACAGGCGCTCAGGGCTCCTTCAGCTCCGTCCAGAAGGAGGACGGCGCCGGCTCCATGATCTACACGGGTGGGGCCCCGATCGCCGTGAAGACCCAGGACGTGCTGGTGGAGACAGGACGGCCCCAGAACCTCCGCATTTGGCTCTATTCGGACGGCACGTCCATCCCCGGGGTGAAGATCCGTTGCCTCGACACTGGACGCTACCTGCAGGCTGGTGGAGGCTCCTGGGGGACGGACGCGGTTGTCCAGAGCCGCAGCACCTCCGGCGGCCTGGCCTACAACATCCCGTTCACGCCCGAGGTCTACAATCTGGTCCAGAGGACCACGCAGCGCCTCCAGGTCATCCTCTACTTCAACAACGGGTCCGGCACCACGACGGCCTATTGGGACAACCCGACCATCTCGCCGCAGGTGAACTACGCGGCCGTGATCGGGCACAACCTGAACCTGGGCAACCGCCTGTACGTGGACGGGGCGGACACGTCCTGGTCCTCGCTGTTCTCCGTGAACATCAGCGGAGGGTCCGCAGGCGCCGGCTACACCAGCCCCAGGCCAAACTTCGGCGGACTCCTCGGGGCGGACAAGGGCTACCGCTACTACCGCTGCACCATCGAGGACGTGCAGCAGCTGGGCGCCGTCTATGGGCAGCAGGGAATGGGCGAGTTCATCCTCGCCTACGTGAAGGACTTCGCCTGCGTCGGACCGCAGCCAGGAGTCCAGCTGGCGCTGCCGTACACCGGCCAGATCCGCTACGACAACCGCGCGGGGGCGAAGTACACCTTCAACGTGAACAAGTACGCCCCGAGGAAGGCGACGATCAAGTTCTTCTGCGGGTCGGTGGCCGAGGGGGATCAGATCCGCGACGAGATCCATGTGGCCACTGAGGGCGGTCGGTACGCGATGCTGCTGGTCCCGGACGTGCCGGCGGGCATGGTCGCCATGCCGCTCTACGGGATGATCCAGGACGTGGCGACGTACTCGTTCGAGACGGCCGACGGACGCATCTCCACGGTGGAGCTGGTGCTCGAGGAAGAGCCGACTCCGAGCTACTAGACCTTCTCCAGGCAGAAGTTCGGCAGCCTGATTTCGTAGTAGCCGTACTTCCCGTCCGTGGCTGCCGCGACGGCTGCGCGATCGGCGAAGCGCACCGTCAAGAGCCGATCCCAGCCGGGACCGTCAGGCTCTCTCACCACGATGACCTCCAGGCCGATGAGGCATGGCGGGTAGACGTCACCGCAGATACGGGCCCTACAGACGTCCTCTCCGACCCCCGGAGCTGGCTGGAACGGCCTCGTCTTCTTGGTGGGCATCAGGCGGCCACCGGCTTCCCGTCGGGGCCCAGCAGGCCTCCAGCCTTCGGCAGCTCCGGATGCAGGAGGGACTGAATCTTCAGCTCCTCGACCCGGGTCCCGAGGGCCATCCTCCACTTTCGCTTCGTGGAAGCGGTGGGCTTCAGCTTCTGGCAGGCCTCGAGGTAGAACGCCTGGCCCTGCTCCATGGTCTCGACCTGGCGGAGCAGCTCCGTGATCGGAGGGCGGGTGTAGACCTTGTAGCGACTCACGCGGACACCATCCCCTCACCATTGCAGTGCTGGCACTTCACCAGCGACTTCTTCCGCATCCACCGCCGCACGAACGTTCCGGCGGACTCGGAATGGGCGCAGGACGAGCAGTACAGCAGATCGGTTGCCTTGAGCTTCTCGCACTCGTTTTCGTGATGACCCTCTTCGATGTAGAAGTCGCCAGTCTTCGACTCGCACTTCGGACAATAGAACTCATCGTCCGGCACGTCCGGAAGGTGCTTCGCGTCACAGACCAGACCGGCCATCAGCAGTCCCCAATCCTCAGCAAGTACGTATTGCTGGCATCCATGTCCGTCTCGATGTTGAATCGGCCGTGACGATGGTTCCAGGTGATCACCGCGTGCGGGATATGGCCGATCTCGCAGCGCCGGACGGAGTCGGCCGTGCCGCGAGACTTCCCGTCGTAGAAGGCCACCAGCCAGTCGCATGAGTCGACGATCTGCTGGTTGCGGATCGGCCCGGCAGCCTTGCCGTGCTTGTTCCAGTCGGCCAGGAAGACCAGGGTCCGCATCCCCCGCTCCTGGGCGGTGTTGATCGCCCACGAGTCCGGCCCCTTGGCGCCCCCGGAGATGACGATCGTCTCGAGCGGGAGCTGGTGGATGTAGTGACGAACGAGCTTCTCCCCGCCCTCGATCTGGCCGAAGTCACGGCTCCCGACGATGGCGACTCGATGGCTCACGCCGCAGCGTCTACCTTCACCAGCTCCTTGCCCATGGCCAGCACTCCGGCATCGGTGAGGGTGATGCGGATGCCGTCTCGCACCAGCAGGCCATCCTTCTCCGCCCGGCGGAGTTGGCCCTTGAAGCTGTTGCGGGTGACCTTGTGGTGGGCCCGCACGCGGCGGAACATCTCGTCGACGGTCATGGTGTGGGCCAGCTGGGGCCCCAGCTCCACGCGGAGCTTGTCGGCCGACTCCTTGACGTCGCCCTTGGGCGAGAACGCCTCCGGCGGCCACGCCTTCTTTGGATCGAAGGGATCGATCTGGTCTGGACCGACGCCGCTCACTTCGCGTCCTGCATGGCCAGGAGGACGATGGAAGGGATGTCCTCGATGGCGTACTTCGCTCCCAGCCTGGCGATATGGGCCGCGAACTGCTCGTGCTGGTCCTTCGTGAACTCCAGCTTCACCTGGAAGCCGGACTTCACCTTGGGCTCGTCCTCGTCCTTGAGGAACTCGTCGATCTCGTCCTGACGCAGGAATGGCGTCAGGTCGAGACCATCCTTGAGATCCTCGACGAGCTGGTCGCCGTCCATCGCGAACCCCACCCGGGACGTCAGGTTGTCGGCGTAGGACAGCCCGAGCGCGCGCTTGTCGTCCGGGTCGCTGAGGTCGAGGTCGGTGCGCTTCACGACCACCAGCTCGTCGCCCGTGGTCTCGATCACGCGGATCCGCAGGCCCTGCTCCGCAGCGGCCTCGGCGACATGGTTGCCGGCGATCAGGAGGTCGTTCTTGTCGGCCAGGACGGAGCGGCCTGCGCCGTACAGCTTCAGCGACTCCTCGACCTGGATCGAGCCCCGCTTGGTGCCCTTGTTGTGGTTCTTGGCGTGCGGCTTGAGATCGCGTGCGGTCTTGCTCATAGACCTTCGTTGCTCCTGCGGTTGAAGAAGTACTCCCTCAGGCTGCTCTCCAGGCGGGCCTTGGTGCGGGTGACGATCTCGCGAGCGATGTGGCGTTCGAAGTACTGCTCCGGGCCCTCGAAATGCAAGCGGCCTAGCAGATCGAGCGCGTCGACCGTCGCCTGGACGAACGGCGAGTAGCGCGGGGCGAGACCGCACACCCTGGCGAAGCCGGTCACTTGATCTCGATCTGTCCGCAGGCTCCGAACTCGGAGCAGATCTTGGCCACGCCCTTATTGCCAGGACGGACGAGGAGCTGGAAGCGGTTGTCGTTCCGCATGGCCACGGGGTTGCCGGGAAGCACCTCGTCGTTGTTCCAGTACCAGGTGGTTCCACCCACCACCTTCTCGTCGCAGTACGGACGCTCGGGGTTGCCCTCCTGGCGCGGAGGGCAGTAGCCCCTACCGTCGGTGAACCCGACGGCCTTGCAGTAGGCCCTGTCCCGATCTCCGTTCGCGGCGCCCACCTGGGGCGTGGAGTCGAATGTCACCCACGACGGCCCGATGTTGTGGATCTTGACCTCGAACCTCGCCAGGGGGCCGGGCACGGGGTCGACGCAGATCTGCGCCGCCGTGCAGCTCTGCCGGTAGGCGAAGCCGCGATAGGCCCCACCGACCTCCGTCGCTCGCCGAAGCTTCTTCGCGCTCGAGATCAGCTGGAAGAACTCGATGTGGCACCCACCCTCGCTCCAGATCGTGAACTCGGAGTCGTAGTGATCGAGGGGAGGCTTCACGTTGGGCAGCGGGTTAGGATCCGGATCGCCGTGGCTCCAGTCGTAGTTGACGCTGTATCCCAGGTCGGCCAGCTTCTCCCGGAACGCCTTGTAGAAGGCCTGCCAGTCGGTCACCGGAAAGCCGGGGTCACGCCCAGCGCCAAGCGCGAAGTCGATCGCGATGTTGACGTGCTGCCAGTAGGCGGACTTGTCGCCCTTCCCCTCCTCGACCAGATGTCCCTCGCCGTGGGCCGGGATGGAAGGGTCCGGAATGAGCACAGGCTCCGGGCTGGGCTTCGGATCCGGGTCGGGCTGCGGATGGCACGACACCATCACGCCCTCCGTCCAGGTCTCGGGCGGGCCGGAACGATCGCCGTGGACGTGCTCGGCGAGACAGACGGGCTTGTCGGCCGGACAGGGATTCGGCTCGCACGAGGCGGGCTTCGGGGCTTCGCAGGCCTTGTCGTTCGCGATACAGCTCTTCGAAGCCTCGCACCATCGCGTTCCCGCGAACTTCGGCGACGGGCACTTGTCTTCCACGGTCTTCTTCGGGATCACGTTCCAGACGGCGGTGGCCACGGCGCATCCGCTGGATGCGACCGCCAGGGCCATCACCATGGCGAGCAGCTTCGTCTTCATCTACTTCTTCTCCTTCTTGCCGAGGTTCTGCGTCTTGTTGCTGGGATCGCCCACGTTGGTCCGACCGGCGCGCTTCGCGCTACGGATGGGCCGCAGGGCCGTGCTGTTGCTGCGGCGGTGTCTCACTTCGAGAACCAGGTGATCGCCACCGGCCCGATGTAGAACGAGTGCTTGATGTAGTTGCCGGTGAAGTTCCAGGCCTCGTAGGTGAAGACCTTCCACCAGGGAGACCAGGCTCCCCACCACTCGAGGTCCAGGCCGTAGTACTGCGCCACCTACGTCCGCTCCGCCGCCGCCTTCACGACCGCCGCGTCGGCGGCAGCCTTGGCGTCCCGCTTCGACTTCAGCCACGAGCGGAAACGCTGGACGGCGGTGTAGATGCCCACGATGGACGTGAGCAGGAGGGCCGGGTCAATCCCGATCTCCTTCACGGCCGAGGCCTCGTCCCACCCGATGCCGGCGAAGAGCCCGCGCAGGACCGTGAACAGCGGACCCGCCTCGAAGCCGAACTGCTTGGCGGCCAGCTCGACGAGCACGAACAGGAGCAGGATCGCGCTGCGGAGCCCGCTCAACTTCTGGAGTGCGTTCTTCACGAAACTTCCCTTCTTCCCCGCGATTCCGTCCTTCCAGGCACCCACCAGCACGCGGGTCGCGAGCGTGGCGCCGATCTTCTTCTTGAGGCCGTCGAGCACTACCGGCGCTTCTTCTTGGACGCCTTCTTGAGCGACCTCCGGACCTTCCAGCTGCGGACCTCGTAGAGGGCGAACCTGATGAGGTTGAGTCCGAGGTAGGCGGCCAGGACGATCACGAGGTACTCGATGGCCTCGTGGATCCGGAGCAGCACCACGAGAGTCTCGAAGTGCTGGATCTGCATCATCTCCAGCTGGTTACCGCCGATCACCTGGGCGGTCCGTCGCTGAATCCGCCACCGAAGGCGCCCTGGCCCTTGTTCCACAGGCCGGCCTGGCGGCCGATCCCGAGGATGCGCTTCAGGCCCGCCGGGAGAGGAAGAGCCGAACTCATGTCCGTGAGCCAGCCCAGGATCTTCCTGGCGAGTCCGACGCCCTGCACCACGTCTTCCGGCTTCACCTTCACCATCTCAGCTCCTCAGAAACCGAAGTTGTCTTGCTTCGGTGCGACCTTGCGGCGTTCCTGCCCGGCCTTGACCTTCGCTTCCATCTCGCGGTTGTGGCAGCCCCGTGGGCAGTACTTCATTTCGTCCTTCGATGTGACCACGCGATCACAGATCCGGCAGACAGCGATGAGCGCGCCGTTCTTGAACGCGGTCCGCCAACGACTCACTCCCCGCCACCGACGAAGAACGTCGCGAAGCGGGTGACGGTCTTGTTGTTCGGGAGGATGAACCTCACCACCACCTGCTGCTGCCCCGGGCCGTAGCCGATCCGCTGGCGCCGCGTCGAGAATGTCCACCGTCGCTGCAGCGTGTACCGCTCAGTGCGACACGACGGGAGGTAGCAGTCGTAGCCCTCAGGGCAAACGATCACCTGCTCCTCACACCACGCGGCGAGCTTCTCGCGCTTGATGTACTCGTCCCACGGCGGGCAGTCCGCCGAGTGCTTTGTGGTGGTCCCCTCCGCCCAGGTGATCTCGAGCCCCAGGCAGTAGGTCGCCTCCGTCAGCTCTCCGACGTGCTCGATGGTGATGGTCAGGTCCGCCCCGGGATAGCTGATCTGCGGGAACACGCGGACCTGGAAGGCGTCGACGCCAGCGCTTGCGTGCTGCGGACAGCCAGCCAGACCGAACAGAGCGGCCATGATGACCACGGTCCATGCGGGGACCGAGGTCACGTTATCGAGAGAGAACACGTCTACGATGCGTCGAGCCCAATCCTTCACGCCGCCTCCGGGAGCGCACACCCCTGGTGGGCCCGCGCGAACGGATGCAGCAGGGTCGCCAGGATGTGCGTGGCGTGAACCGTCGGCTGGTTCATCAGGATCTTCTTTTCCTTGTCCAGCTCCATCGGGGGAGGATTCTCGGCGGCCGTCTTGCACCGCTCGCAGAAGACGTGGAGGCCGGTCCAGAGGATCCATGGGAACCGACTCCGCACTCCCGCAGCGGTCTCACCTGCCTCCGTCTTGAAGACGAGGCGATGCGATCCCAGGAGGGCCGCGCGGATCACCTTGATGCGGGGCCAGGCGCTCACTGGACCTTCTTCGCGGAGATGTCGATGTCGCAGCGGACGTAGACCATCCGCGAGCTGTCCCACACCTTCACGCATCCGGCGTCGAGGGTCATGGCCCGGCCCTCGATGCGCTCCGTGGCCCACTCGCCCCTGAACGGGCGGTACGAAATCTCGTAGACCGATGGCAGGCTGGGAGGGGTGAGGGTGGCGAAGTAGATCGCGATGAGTCCGACCACGAAACACGACGTAGCTGATGAATGCCCT
>Ga0070705_100000119_pt1 | contig 45310 bp, 44 predicted proteins | sample KBSK5253metaG_FD_65455 | JGI IMG/M metagenome (GOLD analysis project Ga0070705, IMG submission 65455) | Corn, switchgrass and miscanthus rhizosphere microbial communities from Kellogg Biological Station, Michigan, USA - KBS K5-25-3 metaG | ecosystem: Host-associated > Plants > Roots >... | reverse complement strand
GCCAAGGGCCGACGCAGCGAGCCTCCTGGATCTCGGGCCACCCCTCCTTCCAGGACGCCGGCCGTCTGCACGTGAACGTCGGATGGCGCCATCCACGTCCCGTCGCAGCAAACGGCCGCTCATTGTAGGCATCGCGCAAGGCGGCCGGGGATAAGCCGCGTGCGGCCACGCGCCGTCGTTTCCGCTGCCAGCCTTAACGAAATGCAAACGGCAGGACGCAACCGGTCGCCAGCCGCAGGCGAGTGGAAGCGCTCTCCGGCGAGTGGCTATTTCAGCAGCCGGAACGACGTCATGAACGTCTCGACATCGGCCTTGGCCTCGGTGCCGAACGGCCCGGCATAGACGGCCTGGTAGAGCCGGTTGCCGACCTGGAACAGGCGCTGGCGCATGACCGCGTTGTCGGGGAGCAGCGTGACCACCTCGCGCCCATCGATGCCGTCCTGCTCGATCCTGGCCTGGTGCACGAGCTTGCCCTTGGTGGCCGCCAGTAGCCCCATGATGTTCTTGTCGTAGTTCTTGACCGGCGCGGTCCTGTACTCGGTGTAGGTGATGGAGAAATGCCGGTCGTCCACGTCCACCTCCCAGGTGTAGTGCACGTGCGGGCCGGAGGCCGACGACCCCTCCTGCTTGTCCAGCGTGGGCTCGGCCGGGAACTCGACGGCGAATTTGCCGACCTCGTCCCTGAAGCCGAAGGCGCCGGCCGTGCCCGCCAGCAGCAGGCAAGCGGTAGCCGCGCAGGCGGCCGCGACCCAGGTCCGAGCCAGCTGTCTCCACATTGCGTCTGCCTCTCGGCCGGCCCGATTTTCCCGCGCGCCGCGTTCCGCCGGGCTCCCGCCCGAGCCCGAGGAGCGCCTCGGCCGCAGGTGTGTAGCATCCTCCGCCATCCCGCCGGAGATCTTTTTCCGTGCGTCCCGTGTCGATTTAATGTTCACTTTTCGTTCTTGTCATGTTAGAAGACTTGCACGCTGCCTCGTGAGCCCAAGAGCGCCCACCCCTAGCGTCTCTCACTCGGCTTGCGGCAGCTCTTTGCCCCGCCAGATCGCCCCGGCGTGCCCCCGCCGGGGCGATCGTGCGCGCCTCCCTCCTGGAGCGGATGAGCTAGGCGATGGAGACCGATAGGGGCGATCCGGAGCAGCCGCGCGGGCCCCGGCGAACGGATGTTCGCCGAAGCGGTGCTTCATGCCGAATGCGAACGATTCCAACGGAGACAGGGCTTTGCGGCCTGCCTGATGCCCGGAACCGATGCGCGAAGCATGCGTTTGGGCCAGAGCAGGCCGAGAGTTCGCCTGCGGCAATCCCCAACATTAGGAGCGACGAGATGCGGTTATTCAGACTGATTTGCCTCGCCTCCCTTCCGATGGTCGGGCTGGCGCCATTGTCCGCCACGGCCGGGCCCACGCTCGGGCTGCGGACACCATCTGATGCAAACGGCGGTCGCACCCAGGTGCAGTATTACGAGCCGGATCCGCCGGCGGCCGTGCCAGACGATGACGACTACGGCGAGTTCCAGGGCGACGCCGCCAGCCGCTGCGCCGCCCAGTTCCGCTCATTCGAGCCCGACACCGGCTACTACACGACCTACGACGGCGACCGGGTCTTGTGTCCGTATCTTCAGTAGGCTGCTCCGTCGAAGCTAGAAAACTCAACCTTCTCTTAAGAATTGCCGGAGATCCGCGCCATGGGGTCAGACCCGCAGGGTCTGACCCCATTACAAAAAGCTGTACGGGTCGATATCCACCGTGAGCCGCAAATCCGACGGCGGCTTGGGCAGCGTCGCGAGCCAGGTCCGCAGATACGCCTGCAGGTCCAGCTCCCGCGGTGCCTTCACCAGCAGCCGCCAGCGGTAGCGACCGCGGACCACCGCAATGGGCGCCTCGGCGGGGCCCAGCACCTCGATGCGGGCGGCGGCCGGAGCGTGGCGGCGCACGTCGCGGGCGTAGAGCTCGGCGAGCCGCTTGTCGCGGGCCGAGACGATCAGCGCGGCGAGGCGGCCGAAGGGGGGCAGCAGGCCCGCCTGGCGGTGGCGGATCTCGCTCGCCAGGAACGCTTCGCGGTCGCCCGTCACGATCGCGCGCATCACCGGATGGTCCGGGTTGTAGGACTGCACGAAGCCGCGGCCCCCGTATCGACCTGTGTCGAGCACGCGACCGGCGCGGCCCGTCACCTGGTGCAGGAGCTGGAAGGTGCGCTCGGCCGCGCGCGGGTCGGCGGTGCCGAGCCCCAGGTCGCCGTCGACGATGCCGACCGTGGTGAGTTGCGGGAAATGGTGGCCCTTGGCCACCATCTGCGTGCCGATCACGATGCGCGCCTCCCCCGACTCGATGCTCTTGATGATCTCGCGCATCTCCACCAGCGACGGCACGAGGTCGGAGGAGAGCAGCGCCAGCCTGGCGTCCGGAAAGCGCGCCGCCACCTCCTCGGCGATGCGCTCCACGCCGGGGCCGCAGGCGACGAGGGAATCCGCAGCCCCGCACGAAGGGCACTTCGCCGGCGGCGGCAGCGAGAAGCCGCAGTGGTGGCAGTTGAGGCGGTTGCGGTAGCGGTGCTCCACCAGCCAGGCCGTGCACTGCGGGCAGTCGAAGCGGTGGCCGCAGGAGCGGCACAGCGTGAGGGGCGCGTAGCCGCGGCGGTTGAGATAGAGCAGCGCCTGCCGGCCCTCGCCCAGCGTCTCGCCGATGGCGCTCACGAGCGTGGGAGAGAGCCAGCGGCCGGCTTCCGGCGGCGCCTTGCGCATATCGATGGCCGCGACGGTGGGAAGCTCGACGCCGGCGTAGCGGCCGGGGAGCGCCAGGCTGCGGTAGCGCCCCGTGCGGGCATTGACGTGGCTCTCGATGGAGGGCGTGGCCGAGGCCAGCACCACGGGGAGCTTGCCGAGGCTGGCGCGGGCCACCGACATATCGCGCGCCTGGTAATGCACCCGCTCCTCCTGCTTGAAGCTGCCGTCGTGCTCCTCGTCCACCACGATCAGGCCCAGGCTCGTGAACGGCAGGAACAGGGCCGAGCGGGCACCCACGACGACGCGGGCCTCGCCGCTGGCGGCCGCGCGCCAGGCACGGGCGCGCTCCGGGGCCGAGAGCGCCGAGTGCCACTCCACGGGGGCGCAGCCGAAGCGGCCCGTGAAGCGGTCCATGAACTGGCTGGTGAGGGCGATCTCGGGCAGCATGATGAGCACCTGCGAGCCCCGCGCAACCGCACGCGCGACCGCCTCGAAGTAGACCTCGGTCTTGCCCGAGCCGGTGACGCCGTCGAGCAGCGTCACCGAGAAGCCGCCCTCGGCGGCGGCGCGCAGCGCGTGCGCGGCGCTCTCCTGCACATCGCTGAACCGGACCTCCGCGTGGCCCGGGTCGGGCACGGGGAAGCGGCGCTCGGGGATGGCCACCCCCACCAGCACGCCGGCCTCGACGAGACCGTCGATGACGCCGGCGGTGCACTGCGCCTCGGCGGCCAGCGCGGCCTTGGTGCGGACCTGGCCGTCGGCGGCGGCCTTGACGGCGCGCTGGCGGGCAGGGGTCATGCGCGGCGGCTCCGGAGCGCCCGGATTGAGCTGCACCCCGAAACGGGGCTTGGCCGGCTCGAACACCGTGGGGGCGCCCATCATCATCCGCACCACCATCCCCAGGGGCGTCAGGGTGTAGCGGGCCACCCACTCGGCGAAGCGCAGCGAGATGACGGGCAGGGGCAGGACCTCGGGCAGTGCGGCGGCAATGGTCTTGAGCTTCTTGTCGGGGACGGGCTTGCCGGGATCGCCGAAGGGAGCATCCCAGACCACGCCGAGGCGGGTCTGTGGGCCGAACGGTACCAGCACGAAGGCACCCGGGGAGAGCGCCGGGGAGTGAGCCAAGTCCTCGGGCTGGAGGTAGTCGTAGGTCTGGTCGAGCGCCACGGGGAGCAGGATCGGCACCCGCGGCCCGCCGCGCGCGGCGACAGCAGGATTGTCATCGAGCTGTGCGAACAGGCTTTCCAAAGCAGGGTCCTGCGACTAGAAGCGCGGCAAGCAAGGGGCCTTGCGAATGCAGAGTCTGGCCCGAGTCTCGGTTTGAGTCTCGATACGAGTCTGGGCGAACGTAAGGCGAACGCAACGGCGCGGGCAAGCGCGGAAAGAGGTGGAGAGAGGGCCATGAAGTTCTTCGTCGATACCGCCGACGTGGCCGAGATCAAGGAGCTGACCGAAACCGGGCTGCTCGACGGCGTGACGACCAACCCGTCGCTGGTGGCCAAGGCGAAGCGCGACTTCAAGGCGATCGTCGCCGAGATCTGCGAGCTGGTGCCGGGGCCGGTGAGCGCCGAGGTGGCGGCGACCGACCTCGCCGGCATGCTCAAGGAGGGCCGGGCGCTCGCCCAGATCGCCAAGAACGTGACGGTGAAGGTGCCGCTCACCTGGGACGGTCTCAAGGCCTGCCGGACGCTGACGGCCGAGGGCACCATGGTCAACGTGACGCTGTGCTTCTCGGCCAACCAGGCGCTGCTGGCGGCCAAGGCGGGCGCCACCTTCGTGTCGCCGTTCGTGGGCCGCCTCGACGATGCGGGCCAGGACGGCATGGAGCTCATCCGCGAGATCCGCGCCGTCTACGACAACTACGCGGCGCTGGAGACGCAGATCCTGGCGGCCTCCATCCGCCACGTCACCCACGTCAAGCAGGCCGCCATCATCGGCGCCGACGTGGCCACGCTGCCGCCGGCGGTGCTGCGCGCGCTGGTGCATCATCCGCTCACCGACAAGGGGCTCGACCTCTTCCTGGCCGACTGGAAGAAGACCGGGCAGAAGATTGTATGAGGAGCTTTGTGAAGCTCTCATGAAAAGAGCGCCCCTTCCGTGAAGAGGCGCCTCAGGAGCTTCCGGACCCAGATTCGCTGAAAACTTGGACCGGCTGACGTGAAAGAGCAGGGCTCAGGCCTTCTGCAGCTGGCCAGCCTGCTTGCCGCGCCCGCGCTTGTCGTCCTCAAGGACGAAGGTCACCCGGTCGCCCTCGTTCAGCGAGCGGATGCCCGCCTGCTCAAGCGCCGTGGCGTGCACGAACACGTCCTTTCCACCGCCTTCCGGCTGGATGAAGCCGTAGCCTTTGGCGGTGTTGAAGAATTTCACGGTACCTGTGACGCGCATGTGGGGAGTTCCTTTTCCCAGTGAAAGCGTGAGAGTCGCCGGTCTAGTTTGAGCCGCACGCTCGGCCCGGTAGCTCAGACATGGGGAAGGCACACCGCCCAGTGGGGGCTAGCACAAAACCACAGATCGTGAGGTAGCACCCCGCAATGGGGCGCACCGGCTGGGCGCCTATATGGGCCGCGATGGCGGCAGAAGCAAGACACGGGTTTGGGAGCGAGCGCCCTGCGTTTCGTCGCAAATGAGCAAAAGACAAGGGAAATCCTTTAGGATTCATTTACCGAAGCAGCTGGATGTTGCCCGGGCGTTGCGGCTGAGAATCTCGACGATCTCGGCGGATGAGCGGAGCATTTGAGGCCATTTCATGCACGATGGTGAGACTCCTGAGGCTCCGACGCCGGACGGACCGACCCTGCCCGCCGCCGAGGACCTGCGCGCCGCCGTCGGCGCGTGGCTCGGCTACATGGCGCACGAGCTGGGCCGGGCGGACAACACGCTGGTGGCCTACGAGCGCGACCTGCGACAGCTCCTGGCCTGGCTGGAGCGTGACCTGGGCCGCGCCCCGGCGCTGGCGGACCTGGCGCGGATCGACGCCAGGCAGCTGCGCGGCTTCCTGGCCTCCCGGCGTCAGGCCAAGGTGGGCAGCCGTTCGCTCGCTCGCAGCCTGTCGGGTCTGCGTACTTTCTTCCGTTGGCTGGAGAGGGAGGATGTGGCGCGCAACCGGGCGATCCGGGAGGTCGCGCGCCCCCGGGTTGGGCATGGCATCCCGAAGCCTCTGAGCGTGGAGAAGGCGGCCGCCGTGGTGGATGGCGGCATGGCGGCCGAGCTCGATTGGATTGCCGCCCGTGACGCGGCGGTGCTGCTCCTGCTCTACGGGTCGGGCCTGCGCATCTCCGAGGCGCTGGGCATCGCCCGCCGCGAGGCGCCGACCGGGGAGCGCCAAGTGCTGCGCGTCGTCGGCAAGGGCGGCAAGGAGCGGCTGGTGCCGGTCCTGCCCGTCACGCAGGCAGCCGTCTCCCGCTATCTGGCACTGTGCCCCTATCCTCTGGCCCCGGACGGCCCGCTGTTCCTGGGCGCCAAGGGCGGCCCGCTCAGCCCTCGCATCGTGCAGCTCCTCATGGAGCGGATGCGCGGTGCGCTCGGCCTTCCCGACACCGCCACGCCGCATGCGCTGCGCCACTCGTTCGCCACGCACCTGCTGTCCGCCGGCGCCGATTTGCGCCAGATCCAGGAGCTGCTGGGCCACGCCAGCCTGTCCACGACCCAGGTCTACACCGAGGTCGATCGCGACCGGCTGCTGGCGGTCTACGACAAGGCGCATCCCAGGGCGCACCCCAAGGCGTGACATGCGAGCTGTCGCGAGTGGGTTGCTGTGGTGCCGCAAAGATCGAGCTTTCGACTTGAGTCCAATGCCGCCAGCCCCGCCGACTGTGCCTGGGGATTCGGCTTGATCGGTTGGTGAACGAATCACCAATGGTCACGCTGGGGCAAGTCACCCGGCGATCCCGATCACACGGGAATTGCTCTAGACGGAGCGCTTCGTCACCTCGACGATGCCGTTGTCGCCGTCGACCTTCACCCAGTCGCCGTCCTCGATGATGTCGAGCGGGTCCTGGTCGAGGTCGGTGACGGCGGGGGCGCGCACGACCACGGCGCCGAGGGCCACCTTGGTGGTCATGGTGTTGAACACCATGGCCTTGGGCGCGACGCCGGCGATGCGCGCCATATGGAAGTAGTGCGACCAGCCCGAGGAGCCCTTGGCGCCGGGAAACACCAGCACCTTGCCCGCAAAGCTCTGGCCCCGCTTCTCGTGCCGCATCTCGACGATGGTACCGGTGCGGTGGTCGATGCCGCCCCAGCCGGAGATGGTGTGGCGCGTCACGAACGCCTCGCCCTCCGCCATCCCGCCCACCACCTTGCGGCCCTTGAGGATGATCTTGTCCATCTTTTACAGCCCCCCGTTCCACCGTCCCGTGATGGCCGCGTCGATGCAGTGGGCGACGGAGCCGAACCAGGTCTGCACGCCGGTCAGTGCGGGGAGGTAGTGCGCCTGCTTGGCGGAGTCGGTGGCCGTGACACGGGTGCCCTTGGGCATGAAGCGCGAGATCGACGGGCAGGTGTCGCTCATCACCACGCCGCCGGCGTCCTCGATGATCTTGGTGTAGCCGCTGCGGTCGGCGACGGTCCGGATGGCACTGGGCGTATGCACCCATAGCTGGGTGCTGGGGCTCACCTTCTTGCCGTCCAGCAGGCTGGCGATCAGCCACATCTGCTCGATGGAATTGTGCGGGCAGCCCAGCATGATGAAGTCGACGTCACGGTCGTGCGCGGTCGCGTTGAGGTTCTCGTAGGCCCGGCGCCGCTCCGCCTCACCGAATTTGAAGCGCCGGCGCGGCGTCTTGCCGCCCAGCGCCGCCTCGCGCGTCGGCGCTTCGGGCGTGGTGCCGGGGATGTGGTACATCTCGACGCCGCCCGACGAGGCCGCCGCCGCGCCGAAATGCTTGAGCTTGATCAGGCTCGGCGTATGGCGGAGCCCCGTGAGGACCGGAATATCCTCCTCCACCATCTCGCCGACGTGGTAGCCCAGCAGGCCCCAGTCCATCATGTCGTCCACCGGGAATTCCACCTCGCACTCGTGGGTGGCGAGGCGGCGCTCGGGAACATGGAAGCCCCAGTAGGGAATGCGGCCCGTGATGCTGGCGGCGCCGGTGCTCTCTCGGCCTTCCGTGTTGGTGCGGGCGCCCAGCACCGCGTTGCAGTAGACGACGGCGGAGGATTCCATCCAGGCGCAGTGCTCGCCGCGCACCGGCACGTTGCCCACCTGGTAGGGCGTGCAGGTGGCGAGCTGCTGGATGCCGCGGCGGCCGAAGAACTCCTCGGCGCGCGCCTGGGCGTCGGCCGCCTCCTCGGGCACACCCTGGATGCGCCAGTTGCGGTGATCCACGCCGGCGATCAGCTGGCAGGAGGAGACTTTCGCGTGCGGCGTTTCCACCACCTCGTCGCTGTCGAGGTTGAACTCGGAGAACACCGCGTCCATGCCGCGGGCGATGTAGTCCGTCATGAAGCGCGAGGTCGCCCAGGTCCCGGCGACGTTCCTGGTCTCCACCAGGCGCTCAGCGCCCAGCGCCTCGCCGTAGCGCACGAGCAGCTCCATGGCCTTCGCCTTGGCCCGCCCCTCGCGCCCGTCCAGCATCGCCTTCTCGGCATCGGTGAGATTCATCTCTCCCTCTCCCCGCGCATCGCCAGCCTCTCCACGAACTCCATCAGCGCAGGGAGAGGGTCGGGGTGAGGGGCAGCCACACACTCCAACGTCATCGTTTGCTGCTGCCCCTCACCCTAACCCTCTCCCCGTAAGCGGGGAGCGGGGACACTCCAGCGGTAGACCTTCGCCTCGACGTTGTCCTTCACCCGCGCGTTGAGCGCGGCGAGGTCGATCTGGTGCACGCTGCCGCTGCCGGCGAGGTCGAGCGCGTGCGCCGCGGCCATGCCCATGGCCATGCACGGGCCCATCACGCGGGTGGAAGAGAGCGCCGCCGCGTCGCCGTCCATGCAGCGGCCCGCCGCCACCAGGTTGTCGGCATCGGGCGAGACGAGGCTGCGCAGCGGGATGTAGTGCATGTGCTCCTCGTCGAAGGTGTGCCAATGGTGGCCCTGGGCGTGGTCGTGCAACTCGATGGGCCAGGCGGTGCGGCCGATGGCGTCGTCGAAGCGGGTGCCGGCGCGCACCTCGGCCTCGGTGAGTTGGTGCACGCCCGCAATCCAGCGCGTCTGGCGGATGCCGGGGAAGCCGTAGGAGCGGATCTTGGCGCTGCCGAAGCAGGCCGGGAACTCCGCCTTGAGGAAGGCCACGGCACGATCGGCCTGGTCCTTGCCTTCGAGCGCCCTGAGCGAGGCCTCCAGCGGGTCGAGCGGTGTCTCCACGTGCGTCATGTTCATGGCGGCAATGCCGCGGCCGGGAATGATGAAGCCGAGGCCCTCGCGGCGGCGCAGGCCATAGTGGCCCGCCTTCTCCTTCATGCGCTCGGAGATTTCCGGCTTCGACGGCGCGTGCGCCTCGTCGATGCCCTCCAACACCACCATCTGCGTGCCGAACACCTTGGCGTCGGCCGGCTCGCGGCAGGGCAGGCCCGCGTTCCAGGCCAGCGCCGCGTCGCCGGTGGCATCGACGAACCCGGCGGCCTTCACGGCTACGTCGCCGTAGCGGGTGGCGAAATTGAGCCGCGCGATGCGCCGCCCCTCCACTTCCACGTCGCGCAGCACCGCGCCCACCAGCGGGACGATGCCCGCCTTCTCGACCGACCGCTCCACCCAGCGGCCGAGCGCGATCTCGTCGTAGTAGACCACGGTGGTGATGGGGCCGTTGCGATAGTAGAGGGCCTTGTCCTGCTTCTCCAGGTCGTTCAGGATCTCGTCGGCGATGCCGTAGGTGAGCTGGTAGCCGTGCGTGCCGTTGGAGAACAGGCCGCAGAAGGTGGAGATGATGGAGTTGACGGCCTGGCCTCCCAGCGCCGGCAGCCCGTCGACGATGGCGGTGCGCCGGCCGAGGCGCGCGGCCTGCAGCGCCGCCGCCGTGCCGGCAATGCCGGAGCCGACCACGCAGATGTCCACGCTCACCTCGCGCGGCGCGCCGCGCGAGGTCCTCTGGACAACACGGGTGGAGGTCGTCGGTCTGGTCTCGTCCGGCAAGCTGGGCTCCCTCGGCTCAATGCGCCACGAACGCTAGCCGATGCCCCGCTGAACAACAAGGAAAGCGCCAGCGAGCCGCCGGCACTCCCTTGGTCGTGGTCGTCAGTCGTGGTCGGCCTCCTCCTCTTTGGGAGGCGCTTTCTTCTTCTTCGCGGTGTCCTTTTCCTTCTTGGTATCGGCCGCCGGGACGCTCTCCGCGGTGCCGAACGCCACCGCGGCGGCAACGCCGGCGCCCACACCCAGCGCGCCGAGCAGAGACCGGCGCGTCACCGCGCGTTCGGAGATGATGTCCGATTCGGAGAGGGTGAGCGGCTTGTCGGCCGGAGCGGGGCGGGCTTTGCGTGTCACGGAACGTCTCCCATTGTGGAAGATTGCAATCAACAATATGCATCGCTCCGTGTCAATGCAGAGCTTCCGTTGCGGTACGGCCCGCGCGCGAACGAGCCGCCGTACTCGACGAAGTCAGCTTGCGTCGGGCTCTTGTGCAACGCTGCAGCCGCCACAGACGCGTGTGATCTGGAGTGAACCGGAGGCTCGCTGGTATGAGCGACTGACGCGGGGCATTGCAGTCTGCCACCGATGCCGCCTATATGCCTGTTCTCGTGCCTCCCAATTCCAGTGCTGACCGCCTGCACCGCGCCCGACCCGATGCCCCTGTTCTCTCCAACCGTGAAGGTCCGCCGACTCGAGAAGGGTCAGCGCCTCGTGGCGGCTACCCACAATGTCGGCAAGGTGAGGGAGCTGCACGACCTGCTGGCGCCCTACGCCCTGAGCGTGGTGTCGGCGGGCGAGCTCGGCCTGCCCGAGCCCGAGGAGACCGGCGCCACGTTTCAGGCCAACGCCGACCTCAAGGCGCTGGCCGCCGCCAAAGGGGCCGGGCTGCCGGCGCTGGCGGACGATTCCGGCCTCGAGGTGGCGGCGCTCGACGGCGCGCCGGGCATCTATTCGGCACGCTGGGCCGGTCCGGAGCGGAACTTCAGGCTCGCGATGCAGTGGCTGGCCGACGAGGTGCGCGAGCGCGGCGCCTGGGCCGAGCAGCCTGGCCCACGCGCCAACTTCACGGCCGTGCTGAGCCTTGCGTGGCCCGACGGCACCGCCGACGCCTTCGAGGGCAAGGTGTTCGGCCATCTGGTCTGGCCGCCGCGCGGCGACAAGGGTTTCGGATATGATCCGATGTTCGTCGCCGACGGCGAGACCCTCACTTTTGGAGAGATGGAGCCCGCCAGGAAGCATGCAATCTCCCACCGCGCCCGCGCCTTCGCCCTGTTCTCGCGCGCCTGCTTCGGCGGCGCGTGAGGTGGCCGGCTTTGGCGTCTACGTTCACTGGCCGTTCTGCGCCTCCAAGTGTCCGTACTGCGACTTCAACAGCCACGTGCGGCCAGATGGACCCAATGGGGGGGTCGACGAGCCGCGCTTTCTGGCGGCCTTCCTGCGCGAGCTGGAGCATTGGGCGGCGCTGGCGCCCGGCCGCCGCGTGGGCAGCGTGTTCTTCGGCGGCGGCACGCCATCGCTGATGCGCCCCGCCACGGTCGGCGCTCTCATCGACGCCATCGCCCGCCACTGGCCGCTGGAAGCGGACGCCGAGATCACGCTGGAGGCCAATCCGTCGAGCGTGGAGGCGGCGCGCTTCCGCGGCTACCGCGACGCCGGCGTCAATCGCGCGTCGCTCGGCGTACAGTCGCTCGACGACGGCGTGCTGCGCTCACTCGGCCGCCTGCACACGGCCGAGGAGGCACTGGCGGCCATCGAGGTCGCGCGCGGCGCCTTCGACCGCTTCTCCTTCGACCTGATCTACGCCCGCCCCGGCCAGACCCTGGAGGCCTGGCGCGCGGAGCTCGCCCAGGCGCTCGCTCTCGCCGGCGCGCACCTCTCGCTCTACCAGCTTACCATCGAGCCGGAGACGCCGTTCGCAGCGCTCCACGCCCGCGGCAAGCTCAAGGTGCCTGACGGCGAGATGGCGGGCGCCTTCTACGACCTGACGCAGGAGATGACCGAGCGGGCCGGCCTGCCGGCCTACGAGATTTCCAATCACGCCGCCCCTGGCGAGGAATGCCGGCACAACCTGCTCTACTGGCGCTACGGCGAGTACGCGGGCGTGGGGCCTGGCGCCCATGGCCGGGTCGTCGTGGATGAGGCGCGGCGGGCAACGGCGACGGAGCGTGGCCCCGAACGCTGGGCGGCGCTGGTGGAGAGCCGCGGGCACGGACTAGCCGAGGTTGCGCCCCTCACCCCGGCCGAGGAGGCCGACGAGGCGCTGCTGATGGGCCTGCGCCTCACCGAGGGCATCGACCTCGAGCGACTGGGGGCGATGACCGGCCTGGCGCCCCGCGAAAGCGCGGTTGCCGATCTTGCCCGCAGCGGTCTCATCGCGCGCCGCCCCGGCAATCGCATCGCCGCCACCGCCGCCGGCCGCATCGTGCTGGACCAGGTGGTGCTGCGACTGTCCTCGGCGCTGGAAGATGCGGCAGTCGGCAGTCGGGCGTAGGCAGTCAGGCATCTCCGGCCATACGCCTGCCGCTTGCCGCACCGCCTTTCTTTCGACTGCCGATGCCCGACTGCCGTTCCTACTTGCAGACCCGTCCGTCGTCCGAGTGGCGGGCGAGGTCGAGGTGGAAGTGGTCCTCGTGCAGGCTGTCGTAGCCGGGGCTGAGCACCGTGGTGAATACGCGGCACGAGCCGTCGTGGACCGTGCGCAGGAAGCTGCGCTCGGCCCATGCGCCGTCCCATCCGGTCCTGACCGAGACGACGCGCCCGTCGGCCAGAACGAACCCGGAGATGTCCACCGCGTTGGCGTGGCCGTGCTCGGACAAGAGCGCCCCGCTCACTCCGTTCATCGGCCGGCACGAGTAGGACCCGGCGACCCTGATGCCCACCACATCCGCCCGCAGGTGCCGGCGCGCCGCCGGCAGCACCACGTGCTCGGTCCAGTACTCCAGCGCGTGCACCATCGGGCAGCGCACCAGAGCCGCCGGCTCGAACGCCACCGCGCCGCGAACCGTGGCTGTCACCTTGAAGGGCGTCAGCGCCCCGCACACGCTGGGGCCGCCCAGAGACGCCCGCACCGTCACGAACGGCGGCTCCTCCCGCACGAGGCCGGAGGCGAGGCAGGCGCGCTCCTCCTCGGCCCGCCAGGGCTCGTCGCGGACGACAAAGCTCGGGCCGCTGCTGCAGCCCGCCAGGGCGAGGAGGAGCCCGAGCAGGGGAGCGCCGACGCGGGGTACGATCATGGCGGCGCCAGTCTGCTGCCCGCGGCTTAACGAGCGGTTCGAGGCCGAGACGCGCAAACCGGTGCGGGAGTGGTTAACCTTGCCGGCCGCCGGGTCGCGTCCAAGGCCGCGTTAACCGCCCGCCTTAACCATTCCCCATGCTGGCTGCGGTCCGGCGCATGCAACCCAAAGCCTTAGCCAAGCGTTGGCGTGGCGTTTGCGCGGCGGGTCCGGGCAGGGCTAGCTCTTCGCCCGCTCGCGCAGCACAAGGCCAGGAGAAACCACAGGGGCGCGGTTGCGATGTCTTTGATAAGGCTAGCGTTCTGGCTTGGCCTGCTCGTGCTGCTGCTGCCCACCGACGCGCAGCAGCAGGCGCGGTTCTCCACCTTCGCGGGCAACGCCGTGGAGCGGGTCGGCAGCTTCTGCGACCGCAACGGCCGGACCTGCGCCGCGGGCTCGGAGGTGTGGGCCACCTTCCTCAGGAAGGCCGAGTTCGGCATGCGGCTGGTGGGCGACCTGCTGGGCGCCGGCGGCCGGCGGCCCGTGGAGCCGGGGCCTCAGGGCGCCCCGCCGGCGGCGACCTCCGGCGTGCCTCCGGCCGCGCCCTACGACAGGCGTCCTGGCAACCGGCAGGGCACTGTGCGGCCGTCGGACGGCTATCAGCCGCCCTGGCGCGCGCCCGGTCGGCCCGGCGGCGGCTGAGATGGCGCCTTGCGTCGCCACAACCCGGTGCCATATCAGGGATTAGGGATTAGGTTTTCAGGGATGAGGGACTGGCTGTCCCTGGTCCCGTCCTCTCCGATCGCTGAAACCCGAGCTGGGGCCGACGCCGGCCGCAAAACATGAGCATCGACACCATCCGCGCCGACTTCGCGCTGCTCGACGAGTGGGAGGACCGCTACCGCTACCTGATCGAGCTGGGGCGCGGCCTGCCGCCGTTGCCGGAAGCGTTGCGCACCGACGCCAACAAGGTACGGGGCTGCGTGAGTCAGGTGTGGCTGGCGAGCGCGGTGAGGCGCGCCGGCAACGGGGCCGCCCCGGTCCTGGAGTTCCAGGGCGACAGCGACGCTCATATCGTCCGCGGGCTTGTGGCGGTGCTGTTCGCGCTGGTTCAGGGCAAGACGTCCCAGGAGGTCCTCGGCGCCGACGCCAAGGCGCTGTTCGCCGAGCTGGGCCTCACCGAGCACCTCACGCCCCAGCGCTCGAACGGCTTCTTCTCCATGGTCGAGCGCATCCGCGCCGACGCCCGCGCCGCGGCGGCGTGAGGGGAGGACGCATCCTGCTCTCGCGCCGGAGTGCGCGGCGAGGGGCTACTGCATCCGGCCGCGCTCGGTGTCAACAATCTGCTGGGACGGGGCCGGCGCGACAGCAACAGGCTCCAGATATGCGTCGCCCACATCGAACATGTTGCGCCGCCTCACAAGCCAGTAGCCGATCATAAGCAGCACCGGCACGCACGCCGCGGCGCCGATCCGCTCGTCGGGGCAGAGCAGGATCAGGAGAGCAAGCGCGGCGAGCCCGAGTCGCGCCGCGATATCGGCCGGAGCGCTGTCGGCGTAGCGCGCCTGCAGGCTGAAGGTGATGCCGATCGTCGCCACGAGAATTAGGCCAGCGGCGCTGAACTGCCCGACGCCGGGCTCGATCACCAACTCGGGATGCACGAACACGCCGGCCATCAGCGTGAACAGGGAGACGCAAATCTGCAGCGCGCGCCCCAAGGTGGAGTAGAACGACGCATTGGCGATCTTGGCGGTGACGGCGGCGACCAGCGAGGTGGGCGGCGTGAGCTCACCCCAGACCCCGAGGAAGAATGCAAAGAAGTGCACCACCCACGGGTTGACGCCGACTTTGATCATCGGGGGCGCGATCACGATGGCGACCAGGATGTAGGTGGGCGCCGGCGGCAGACCGGTGCCCAGCACCGCGCCGAACACGAAGGCGAGGATCACCATCGCGGCCAGATTCACGCCGGCGAGGTCGATCAGCATCGCGCCGAGCTTGGTCGGCACGCCGGTGATGACCAGCGCGCCAGTCATGATCGCCAGCGTGGCCAGGAGGAGGGTCAGGTCCGAAGTCATCTCGATATAGGAATCGAGAAAGCGACGCAGCGGACGGATGAATTCCGCAACCGACCAGCGGCGGTCGGCCAGCAGGAAGACCGCGTGGACGGCCAGGAGGAACGACCCGACGCCGACGAAGGCGTAGAGCGCGGCGAACTGGGGCGCGAGGTTCCAGGCCGCCATCATGAAGACCAGGCTGGAGATCACTGCGATGAACGCCGCAAGGTTGACAACGTCGCGGCGCGACAATGCCTGGCCGACGCCGGCAACCACGCGCAGGCGATAGCGCAGCGCGAGCAGGTACACCGACACCGCCACCGTCGCGTAGTAGATCAGCGCCGGCACGTAGCCACGGGCGACGACCTCGAAATAGCTCTTGCCCAGGAACTCGGCCATCAGGAAGGCCGCGACGCCCATCACCGGGGGCATCAGCTGGCCGCCCAGCGAGGCGGACGATTCGATCGCTGCGGCGGTCGCGCGCGGCATGCCGGCGCCGATCATGGCCGGAATCGTGGCCGAGCCGATGGTGATGGCGTTGGCCGCGCCGCTGCCGCTGATGGTGCCGATGCACATCGAGCCCACCACAGCGGACTGCGGCAGCGCGTGCGGCGAGCGGATGGCAACGCGCTTGGTGGCGCGCAGAAGCGACTCGATGGCTCCGAAGCCGCTGAGCACGCTCAGCACGAGCAGGAACGATCCGATCACCGTGAGGGCGATCTGCGGCAGGTTCGAGAACACGCCCGTCGCGGTCTCCACGCTCATGGCGGTCCCGACGCGCCACCAGGTGAGCCCACCGTGCCCGAACATGCCAGGCACCATGTAGCCGTAGACCGCATAGACGATCAGGACGATGTTCAGGACGAACAGGGGCATGTGGCGCTTGCGCGCGTACTCCATGACGAGCGCAGTCATCGCCGTGCCCATGAGCAAGTCGGTCCAGTCCCAGTAGCCCACCCGCTCCGTGCCGAGCGCGTAATACTCGGTGTGCATGTAGTAGGCGACTGCGAACGCAAGCGCGATGTAGGCCGCGGCGATGACCAGGTTGGCGGCGTATGGCAGGCTCGGGTAGAGCTCGTTCTCTCGCAGGCAATTGAGGACGAACAGCGCAAAGGTGACGGGCACCAGCGTCATCGCCAACAGCGTGGGGCCGCCCTCGCTGGTCCAGAAGTATTGGAAGAGATAGAGGAAGAAACCGATCGCGATAACGTAGTAGGCGCATTCGACAATGAGCCACGGCCGCTTGCCGGAAGTCTCTGTCATGGGGCGCTCGTCCGGATGAATTCGCGCGGGGGCGGGCACCGGATGGCGCCCGCCGCTCCGTCGATGCGGTGCTCCGCGGCTTCTAGTTCTTCGCGATCTTGGAATCCCACGCCGAGTTCCAGACGCCCTTCTCCTTCATCCATTTGGCAAGGCCGGGATGAATCGGTACGAACTCGACCGAGGCCTCCACCCCGCGCGCCTGGAAGCCCTTCATGTCCTTTGCGATCTGCGACAGGCCCGGGTCGACCTTGGCGATCTCCTCGGCATTCTTCTCGACGATCGTCAGCATTTTATACACGTCTCCCTCCGACACATTGAGGCCGACGTGGAAGCCGTAGAAGAACGGGAGCTGGATCGATTTGCTGGCATGAATGTCACGCTTGTAGGCCGTCGGGCTCACCTCGACGACCGACAAGCCTTTCTTCTTGAGCTCGGCAATCTCCTCGGCGCTTGGATTGACCACCGCCCAGTCGGTCGCGAGCGAGGCTTCGGCAAGCCACGGCGGCGGGGAGGTTTCCGAGCCAGTGTAGATGGTGGTGCCGTCGAGCGCACCGGATTCCAGCTGCGAGCCGACGGTCGCAAGGTCGACCTGAACGTAGTTGAACTTCACGCCCAGGGCATTGAGGCCGCGCTCGGTGTGGGCCCTGGTGTCGAACGGCAGGGGGCCGGTGAAGATGCGCTTGCTGGCAAAGTCGCGCCATCCCTTGTATTTGTCTTTGTTGGCTGCCTTTACCGCGAGACCGACTTCGAGGGTCTGCGCCCAGAACGACTGTACCAAGGGGCGCTCGATTTTTGCCTTGAATCCCTTGAATCGCTTCTCGTCGCTCGCGAGCTCCTCAAAGCCTACGTCGGACCCGTAGTAGCCGTCCAACTCCTTGGTGGCGAAGCCCTTCATGGTGGCGACGGCGCCGGCCGTGGGCAGCACGGAGATCCGGTACTCGGGCATCTCCTTGTTGAGCACGGTCGACAACGCGACCAAAGCCTTATGCCCTGCGCTACCGACGGGAGGCGTGCCCCACTTCAGGTCCTTGGGCTGGGCTTGCGACCACGCGACTGTAGCCGTCATTCCGGCCGCAACGGCGATGGCGCCGATGGTGGTCAGAACTCGCTTGAGCATCGACATTTCCCCTTTTTCGGTTTTGTGCTTCGTCGAGACGGCTGCCTCGGCCGGGCCCGCCTTGAACGCGAGCCGCATGGCAAGGGACCGCACGCGCGCGTCGGCGTCCTCCGATGACAGGCGGCATGAGCCACACCATACCGCCTTATGGGAGCCCGTCCACCCTGCTGTCGCTGGGCTCGTCACGAGCGGCGGATCGGAGGAGACTGCGTCAACATCAAGCGTGCGGCGATGCGGCTTCTTGAACCGACGCCAGACGCATGGGCCCCGGTTTCGACCTGCAGCGGCGCAGTCAACTTCTTGAGGTTCGCTGGCACGGGGAGCGCGGCGAATCGACCGGTCTTCGGGGTGGCGCACCCTACCGCCCCAACTCCTCCTTCACCTTGGCGGCGAGCTGGGGCAGGGTGAACGGCTTGGGCAGGAAGGCGTAGTCCTCGCCGTCGTCCAGGCTCTTCTTGAAGGCGTCGTCGGGGTAGCCCGAGACGAAGATGAACTTGAGGTCGGGCTTGGATTTGCGCAGCTCCTTGAGCAGAGTCGGCCCGTCCATCTCCGGCATGATCACGTCGCTGACGACGAGGTCCACGCGGCGCTGCTCGCGCCGCATCAGCTCCAGGGCCTCCGCGCCGGTGCCGGCCTCCAGCACCTCGTAGCCCTGGCGGGAGAGCGCGCGCGCCGCGAAGCTCCTCACCACATCCTCGTCCTCCACCAGCAGGACGCGGCCCACGCCGGTCAGGTCGCGTGTCACCTCGACCTTGCGGGCGCGCTGGGGCAGCTCGTCCTCGCTCTCGACGATGTGGCGCGGCAGGTAGATGCGGAAAGTCGTTCCCTTGTCCACCTCGCTGTCGGCGAAGATGTAGCCGCCCGTCTGCTTGACGATGCCATACACCGTCGAAAGGCCGAGGCCGGTGCCCTTGCCCACGTCCTTGGTGGTAAAGAACGGCTCGAAGATGCGGCCGATCACGTCGGGCGCGATGCCGACGCCCGTGTCCTCCACCTCCACCAGGAGATACTCGCCCGCAGCCACCCCGAGGCCGGACAGCTTGAGGCTCTCGCGCTCCGACACGTTGCGCAGGCGGATGGCGAGCTGACCGCCGTCGGGCATGGCGTCCCTGGCGTTCACCGCCAGGTTGATGATCACGTGCTCGAACTGGGTCTTGTCGGCCTTCACGTGCCACAGGTCGCGGCCCGGGAGAATCTTGAGCGCGACCTTCTCGCCCAGCGCCTTGTTGAGCAGCGCGGACAGGTCCGTCAGCAGCTCACCGAGCTCCAGCACCTCCGCCTGCAGCGTCTGCCGCCGCGAGTAGGCCAGGAGCTGCCGCACCAGGCCCGCCGCGCGGTTGGCGCTGCTCTTGATGTTCATGATGTCGCGGTAGGCGGGATCCGTGGGGCGGTGCGTCTGCAGCAGGAGATCGGAGAAGCCGATGATGGCGGTGAGCACGTTGTTGAAGTCGTGCGCCACCCCGCCGGCCAACTGCCCCACAGCCTCCATCTTGTGGCTGTGGGCAAATTTCAGCTCCAGCTCCTTCTGCTCGGTGGCGTCGATGGCGTAGAGGATCGCCCCCTCCCGCGACCGCCCCCCGGTGCCCAGCGGGCTCACATAGATGCGGCGCGCGAACTCGCGCTGCGCGCCCAGGAACACCTCCACCGGGCCGGCACCGGTGCGGCCCGAATAGGCCCGCTGCAGCGCCCGCGTGAGGTCGCCGCTCGCCCGCTCATCGTTGTCGGGAACCAGGTCGTCCACCGTCTCCGGCGCACCCTTGTCGCTCAGGAACATGCGCCTGAAGGCGGCGTTGGCGGTGAGGATGCGCCCGTCCGACCCCACCGTGGCGATGCCGAACGGCGCCGTCTGCACCGTACGGGCGAGCTGCGCCTCGCCGGGCGCACGCGCCCGCTCCTGCTGGCTCTCGCCGCGGTCGAGCACCAGGATGGAGAGCACGCCGCGCGCCCCGTGCCCCCGGCAGACGAGATGCACGGGGAAGGCGCGGCCGTCTTCTCGCAACAGGTCGACATCGAGCCGGGTGACGCGCCCGGCGCGCCCCGCCGCGCGAACCAGGGCGGCGCCGTCGGCCGCGACGACATCGGCGAGAGTGAGCGCCCGGCCCGATTCCGGCCGCAGGCCCAGCCATTGCGCCAGCGTCGTGTTGATGTGGGCGATACGGCCGTCGGCGGCGACGGCCAGCAGGCCCTGCGGGAGGTCGTCGTAGAGGGAGAGCATACCCCTGAGGCCGCCCACCGTCTCCAGCTCGCGGGTGCGCTCGCGCGTCACGTCCCGCACCTGCCAGAGCGTCAGCGGCGCCTCCGGCGCCCGCTCCCCGGCCACCGCGAACGGCTGCACCGAGACCTGCAGCCAGCGCCCGCCCGCTTCGTCGAGCGCCCCCGGCCGAACGTAGAACTCCTCCTCGCGCGGCTCGCCGCGATCAGCCGCCCGGCTCAGCCGGTAGAACGCCTCCGCCGACTGGGGCTCGGCGGCGAACAGCTCCTCCAGGGTGGCCAGACGGCCCGAGCGTGTGCCCGTTAACCGTTGCAAGGCATGGTTGCGATAGACCACCGCCCCGGCGCGATTGACGATCTGCAACCCGCAATCCAGCCCGTCGGTGACCGTCTTGACGATATCGGCCTCGGTTGCCCGCTCGCTCAGCCGCAGGAAGCCCGACCACAGCCCGAACACCAGGAAAACGCCCGCCGCGGCCAGCAGCGCAAGCAGGCCCAGGCCTACGGGCTCCACGAGCCCGCCGGCCCTGAAGGTCGTGGCCGCCAGGCCGACGGCCGTCAGCAGCACCAAGCCTGCAACAATGAACGGAGCACCCGTTCCCGTTGTGCGCGCAACGGAAGCGAGCATCGAGGCCCCGGAAGGTGCCCTGACTCTGGCCATGCTCCAGAATCTTAGCTGATTCTGCGCTGCCGAAGCCTGCAGCCCCTGCAGGAACAGGCCTAGATTTCCACGCATATACACATCGGACGCTGTGACAACATTGCCAGACTCGCCGAACGTATGGCGTCTGACCGTTGCGGGGGTTGCCGTTCGCGCTTAGAAAGAGGCGTCAATAGGGTTAAGATGCGATGAAGAGCGCGAGCAGTCGCATGACCAACCATAACCAGCCGGGCGGACGCCAAGGAGGCGTTGTACCCGGAAATGAGGCGGGCGCTGAGGCCCATCAGGCGTAGTTTCTGGATCGTTTCCTAGGGTAACTGACACATGGAATGGGTCACCTTATTGGTTTGGGCGCTCCTTTTCGCCGTGGCGATCCCTGCGGGCCTGTGGACCTACCGCGTGGCCACCACCGGCGACACCAGCATCAGTTTCGCCTGGCTGTTTCCGCCGCGCCCGGAGCCGCGCCTCGCCGTCATGGAGCACGCGCGGGTGGATCGGCAGCGCACCCTGGTGCTGATCCGCCGCGACGACGTGGAGCACCTGATCATGACGGGCGGGCCGGTCGACGTGGTCATTGAAACCGGCATAGCCGCACCGCACGAGGCCGTGGCGGAGACCCGCGAGGCGCCGCGCCAGGAGCCCGAGCCGCCGGTGTTCGCCCGTAAGGCCCGCGGCTTCGGCCAAGCTGTCAACGAATAGCCCCATCGCCCGTCTATGGGCCTTTTTCCAGGTTCGGCCCGTCAAGGGGAACAGTCGTCATTGTGTCCGTGAGTGAGCGTCCGCGCATGTCCCTCGCATCCGCGAAGTCGCTGGCAGTCGTCCTGCTCGGGCTGCTGCTGGCCCAGCTGGCCGGCGCCCCAGCCTCGGTCGCACAGGCCCCGCAGCCCGCACCGCCTGCCGCCGGCACGGCGAAGGCGGGGGACGCGGCGGCGTCCGCGGCGCTGCCTTCCGAGATCTCGGCCGCGCTCGGCAAGGCCACGGCCGTCCTGGGCGAGATCGAGAAGGGCCTGCAGAACCTCTCCGAGGCCGAGGGCAGCCTGGCGGACTACCGCGCCAGGGCCGAGGAGGTGCTCGACATCAGCACCGAAACGGCCGACAGGGCGCGGCCCCAGCTCTCGGCCCTCAAATCGCAGATCGAGAAGCTCGGACCCGCTCCAGGCAAGGACGCCCCCGCCGAGCCGCCCGAGATCGCGGCCGAGCGCAGCCGGCTCACCGCACTGCTCACGGCCTACGACGGCGCCGTCAAGACCAGCGAGTTCACCTGGGTGCGGGCGCGGCAGCTGATCGGGGAGATCGCGGAGAAGCGCTACGCCCTGTTCACCAAGAACCTCATGGAGCGCCGGCCGAGCCCGCTGACGCCCGGCGCCTGGCGGGAGATCGTCTCCCACACGGCGAGCGTGCGGACCCAGTTCTACGCCTGGGCGCTGCACTGGCGCGAGCAAGCGCGCGGGAAGGAGACCCAGATCGCCGGACTCTTGGGCGGCACCGCGATCCTGTGGGCCTTGATGAGGCTCGCCCTGCGCAGTGTCACCAGCCGGCGCCAAAAACGGCGAGAGCCGCCGCTGCCGACGTTCTTCGAGCGCGCCGTCTCGGCCTTCAAGGTGGCGACGCTGCGCCTGCTGCCGGTGCTGATCGCATCGTTCGTGCTCTACTTCGGCCTGGATGCCCTCGACCTGGTGCAGGACAATCCCTGGGGCCGCCTCGTCCCCACCTTCCTCAAGGGCGTACTGCTCTTTGCGGGCATCTCCGGTTTGGCGGCCGCCGTGCTGGCGCCGTCGGCGCCCCAGTGGCGGCTCCTGCCGCTCGCCGACCAGCCGGCCCGGCGCGTGCGTCGGCTGCTGGGGGCGCTCGCGGCGGTCTACGCCCTCGACGTTGTCCTCACCGACGTGAGCCGCGCCTTCTACGTCCCGCTGGCGCTCAACGTCGCGCAATCGATCGCGGCGAGTGTCATCTTCGCGGCCCTTCTGATCGGGCTCCTCCTCACCCCGTTCGTGCCCCAGGCAGCCGAGGCGGGGAACGAGGCCGTGGCCGCCGCCTATTCGCGGCACCGCCCGCGCTGGCTGAAGCTTCCGCTGTGGCTCGTCGCCCTTGGCATCGTCGGGGCGGCCCTCGCCGGCTATGCGGCGCTCGCGCGTTTCGCCGCCCAGCAGCTGCTGGTGACCGGCATCGTCGCCCTGCTCGCCTGGCTCGGCTATCTGGCCATTCGCGCCTTCACCCGCGAGTCGCCCCAGCAGAGCCGCACGCTGGGCGACCTGATGCAGCACCAGCTGGGGCTCGACCAGCCACGGCGCGAGCAGCTGGCTAGGCTTGCCGAGATCGTCCTCACGCTCGCCCTGGTGCTGTGCGCGCTGCCGTTCCTGATGCTCCAGTGGGGCTTCGCGCCGGCCGACATCCGCGACTGGTTCACCTCGATCCTGTTCGGCATCGAGATCGGCCACGTGCGCATCTCGCTGGTCCGCATCCTCGGCGGCATCCTGCTGTTCCTGGTGCTGCTGTTCGCCACGCGGCTGATCCAGCGCTGGATGCGCGAGCGGGCGGTGGCCTCGCGTATCGAGCCGTCCATTGCCAATTCCATCGAGACGGTGGTCGGCTACGCCGGCATCACGCTCGGCGCGCTGCTCGCCGTGTCCTACGCCGGCTTCGACGTGACGAACCTCGCCATTGTCGCCGGCGCCCTCTCGGTGGGCATCGGCTTCGGCCTGCAGTCAATCGTCAACAATTTCGTCTCCGGCCTGATTCTGCTCGTCGAGCGCCCCATCAAGGTGGGCGACCGGGTGGTGGTGGGCGACCAACAGGGCTATGTGCGCCGCATCAGCGTGCGCGCCACCGAGGTGGAGACTTTCGACCGCGCCAGCGTGATCGTCCCTAACTCGGAGCTGATCACCGGCCGCGTCGTCAACTGGTCGCACCGCGACTGGCGCGGCGCCGTCAACGTCAAGATCGGCGTCGCCTACGACGCCGATCCCGACGAGGTGATCGCGATCCTGAAGAAGTGCGCCGAGGAGCACCCCAAGGTGCTGCCCAACCCGCCGCCCGGCGTCGCGCTCGACGAGTTCGGCGACAACGCCCTCGTCTTCACGCTCCGCGTGTCTTTGGCCGACATCGACGAGGGCGGGGGCGTGCAGTCGGACCTCAGGCTGGCCGTCCTCAAGGCGCTGAGGGCCGCGGGAATCGAGATCCCGTTCAGCCAGGTGGACGTGACTTTACGCGACCTGGAGACGATGCGGCGCTATCTGGATGAGGCGCTGGATCGGCCGACGAACGGCGTGGGCGGCCGGCGCGGCGAGAAAGTGGCTACATAGGCTGGGTCGAGAGGCAGCGAAGACCCACACATCGCATTCCAAGGCGATCCATCGAGTGTTGGGTCTGCGCTCCGCTTGACCCCAACCCAGGGTCGGCAACAGCGGCGGCGCCTCCGCGCCGCCGCTGCAGCGCGGGGACCTGGTCAGTCCTCGCGGTAGACCCGCTCCCGCCGCTCGTGGCGCTCCTGCGCCTCCAACGACAGGGTGGCGATCGGCCTGGCGTCGAGCCGCCGGAGCCCGATGGGCTCGCCGGTCTCCTCGCAGTAGCCGTAGCTGCCTTCCTCGAGGCGGGCGAGCGCCGCATCGATTTTGGAGATCAGCTTGCGCTGGCGATCACGTGCCCGAAGCTCCAGCGCGCGGTCGGTCTCCGAGGTCGCCCGGTCGGCGAAGTCAGCGTGCTGCGCCGAATCCTCGTGCAGGAGGTGGAGCGTCTCGCGGTTCTGGCGGACGATCTCCTCCTTCCAGGCGATTAACTTGTTGCGGAAGTAGATTTTGTGCCGCTCGCCCATGAACGGCTCGCCCTCGGTGGGTCGGTACCCCTCCGGCAGGGCTATGATCTGAGCGGACAATCCTCGCTTCGCGCGATTAGAGGACTTCACCAGCCTGACCCTTTGCGTTGGAAGCTCGTGGCCATTGCTGGCAGGCTCGGCAGACATCTTGTGTACGGCCTTCCTGGCCGCGCGACTGCTGTCAGATTTCCCCATACTCTCCCCGGATCTTCGCATTTTCCGCTGCCACTGTATCATTCTTGCCGGTGCGAATCCGACGCCTGTTTAACCTCCTGTTTTCCCAAGTCAAGTTGCCGTTACCGCGCGCGCAGAGACCGTTTCCCGACCACGACTCGAGCCAACAGCCTGTCCACGGCTCCCCTTTTTTTACCCACTGTAGCATTCCCGCCAAGGGGAGTCCGCGCGTATTTAACCTCCTGTTATTCCACGTCAAGCCGCCCGTTTTGCAGCGCAGTAGGCCATGTTTTGACCACGATCTGGACGGGTCGCGACCCAGCCCGATCCAGAGCGTCCCAGAATGAATATCAGATGACTGCTATCAAGAGTAGGCCCTTCCTACCTCCGCACGTTTACGGTGAGTTCACAGGTTTGGGGCATAGTCCCATCAGGCTGGACGGGTCAGCGCGGCAGGCAGCTGATCGGATCGGCCGGGCGCCCGCCTCCTCCCCCGTCGGGACGCTCGGAAGCCGATCGGCTCTGAGGCCCGTTGGGCACGCGGCGCTCGACACCGGGCGTTCCCTCCCGGCGCCGCTCCTGGCGCCACTCCCCACCGCCGCGTTGGGAGTGGCGCCACTTCGCCCTCTCGGAATCGCGTATGATCGGCCGGTCGTCCTCCTCCCCCGCCCCGGATCGGCATGCGCCCCCTGCTCTTCGTCTATGGCTCCCTGCTCTCGCGCGTGCGTCACCCCATGGGCACGCGGCTGCGCGGCGAAGCGCGCCTGCTGGGGCAGGCCACCATCCAAGGTCGGCTCTATAGCCTGGGACGCTATCCGGGCCTGGTGGAGGCTGCGGAAGGCCTCTATCCGGTGCATGGCGAGGTCTACGACCTCAAGACCCCGGCCGTATCGCTGAAGTGGCTCGATGTCTACGAGGGCATTGTGCCGGGCAAGCCAGACCGGAGCCCTTACGAGCGCGTGGAGCGGCCCGTGCGGCTCGCCTCGGGCGAGACGCTCACCGCGTGGGTCTACCTCTACCGCAGGAGCGTGAGGACGCGGCCGGAGGTTCTGGGGGGCTACTGGACGCCGCCGCCTTTCTGACGTTCGTTCGTCTGGCCGTCCGGCTTGGCTTTCGCCTCCGGCGGCGTCAGAATCCTCTCTGCAAGGCCGCCCACCGAACGCCGGCCATGACCCGCGGGAGAACGCGCCAATGTTGAGCAAACCGAGCCGCTATGCCGAGGTGTACGCCCAGTGGAAGCGCGATCCCGAAGGTTTCTGGGCCGAGGCGGCACGGGCGATCGACTGGTACAAGCCCTGGGACAGGGTGTTTGACCCCTATGCCGGCCAGTACGGCCGCTGGTTCGCAGGTGCCGAGTGCAACACCGCCTTCAACTGCCTCGACCGCCACGTGGAGCGCGGGCGCGCCGGGCAGAAGGCGCTGGTCTACGACAGCCCCGTCACAAATATGCAGCGCAGCCTTACCTACGTCGAGCTGCGCGACGAGGTGGCGACGCTGGGCGCGGTCCTGCAGGACCTGGGTGTCGGGAAAGGCGACCGCGTCATCATCTACATGCCGATGATCCCCGAGGCGGTGATGGCCATGCTGGCCTGCGCTCGCATCGGTGCCATCCACTCCGTGGTGTTCGGCGGTTTCGCCGCCCCGGAGCTCGCCACCCGCATCGACGATGCCAAGCCCGCGGCGGTGCTCTCAGCCTCCTGCGGCATCGAGCCCGGCCGCGTCGTCCAGTACAAGCCGCTCCTCGACGCCGCCATCGGCCTCTCCGGGCACAAGCCCTCCGCGGTGCTGATGCTGCAGCGGCCCATGGCGCAGGCCGAGATGACCGCCGGCCGCGACCACGACTGGGCCTCGGCCATTGCCGACGCCAAGCGCCGCGGGCGCAAGGCCGGCTGCGTCTCCGTCAAGGCCACCGACCCGCTCTACATCCTCTACACCTCGGGCACCACCGGCCAGCCGAAAGGCGTCGTGCGCGACAACGGCGGGCACATGGTGGCGCTGGCCTGGACCATGAAGAACCACTACGGCGTCGACCCCGGCGAGGTGTTCTGGGCCGCCTCTGACGTGGGCTGGGTGGTGGGCCACTCCTACATCTGCTACGCGCCGCTGCTGCACGGCTGCACCACTGTCCTCTACGAGGGCAAGCCGGTGGGTACGCCCGATCCCGGCGCGTTCTGGCGGGTCATCGCCGAGCACGGCGTGGCATCGCTGTTCACCGCCCCCACCGCCTTCCGGGCCATCAAGAAGGAGGACCCGAAGGGAGAGCACATCAAACGCTACGACCTCTCCCGCTTCCGCACGCTGTTCCTGGCCGGCGAGCGCGCCGACCCGGAGACGCTCAAGTGGGCCGAGGCCAACCTCAAGGTGCCGGTCTACGACCACTGGTGGCAGACCGAGACCGGCTGGACGATCTGCGGCAACCCTGTGGGCCTCGGGGCGCTGCCCGTGAAGCACGGCTCGCCCACGGTGCCGATGCCGGGCTACGACCTGCAGGCCCTCGACGAGGCCGGCCGGCCCGTCCCGCCCGGCGAGACCGGCACGCTCGCCATCAAGCTGCCGCTGCCGCCCTCGTGCCTGCCGACGCTGTGGGAGAACGACAAAGGCTTCCGCGACAGCTACCTCGCCGAGTTCCCCGGCTACTACACCACCAAGGACGCCGGGCACATCGACAACGATGGCTACGCCTTCGTCATGGCGCGCACGGACGACGTGATCAACGTCGCCGGCCACCGTCTCTCCACCGGCCAGATGGAGGAGGTTGTGGCACGCCACAAGGACGTGGGCGAATGCGCCGTGATGGGCGTGGCCGACGCCATGAAGGGCCAGGTGCCAGCGGGCCTCATCGTGCTCAACGCCGGCGTCAACCGGGAGCCCGCCGAGATCGAGAAGGAGGTCGTGCAACTCGTCCGCGAGGTGATCGGCCCCGTCGCCGCCTTCAAGACGGTGATGACGGTGAAGCGCCTGCCCAAGACCCGCTCCGGCAAGATCCTGCGCGGCACCATGCGCCAGATCGCCGACGGCGAGCCCTGGAAAATGCCCGCCACCATCGACGACCCGGCGATCCTCGACGAGATCACCGAGGTGATGCGGGGGCATGGGGTGGTGAAGGGTGCGGCGCCGGGCAAGCTCTAGGCGAAGGTTTCGGTGTTCGGCGGCGGAGCCGTGGGGCGCCAGCCGATAGGCTTATTCGCTGAACCCGCCTAAGCGATGGATCGAGCCGGCGAACCATTTTGCAGGCAAGATAGTTGAACTGGAGATGGAGGGTTGCGGTTCCTGGGAATGTAACGCCTCGTATGGAACGAAGTGGTCGCACTGCCGATCAGAGGAGAACGCCATGACCGTCATCAGGTACTGCAACGCTGACGTAGACGGCTTCGACGTCTTCTATCGTGAGGCGGGGGCATCGGATGCCCCGAAACTGCTCCTGCTCCACGGCTTTCCAAGCGCCGGACATATGTTCCGGGACCTAATCCCACTCCTGGCCGATCGCTTCCACATCATCGCTCCCGACCTCCCGGGCTTCGGACAGTCGGAGATGCTCAACCGTGGCGGCACCTTCGACCGGATAGGGGCGACGATTGATCGCTTCACCGAGGTCGTCGGCTTCAATCGCTATGCCGTCTACGTATTCGACTACGGCGCGCCGACCGGATTTCGGCTCGCTGTGAAGCACCCGGATCGGATCACAGCGATCGTCTCGCAGAACGGCAACGCCTACGAGGAAGGCCTGAGCGAGGGATGGAACCCGATCCGGGCATACTGGGAAGACCCATCGCAAGCCAAACGTGATGCACTCCGGGCCTTCCTCAAGCCCGAGACGACCATCTGGCAATACACGCACGGCGTCCCCGACCGCACTGCGGTTTCTCCGGACGGCTATTCCCTCGACAACTTTTATTTGACCCGGCCTGGTGCCGACGAGGTGCAACTCGACTTGCTCGGCGACTACAAGAGCAACGTCGCGCTCTACCCTGCCTTCCAGGAGTATTTCCGCACTCGCAAGCCACCCTTCCTGGCCGTGTGGGGCAAGAACGATCCGTTCTTCCTGCCGCCGGGTGCCGAAGCGTTCAAACGGGATATTCCGGAAGCGGTCGTACGCTTTTTCGATACCGGGCACTTCGCACTAGAGACCCTTGCTGCGGCAATGCGCGATTTCCTCAGCCGCTGATTCAGCAGTGGGCGTCCGCCCCACGACGTCGAGAGCGTGTGCCGACTGACCTGTTCGGACTCAAGGCGCAGGAAAGATATGACAGTACTCCGCAGAGCCACACCGGAGCGGCTGAGCACATTCTCCGACGGCGTGTTCGCCGTTCTTATTACAGTCCTGGTTTTGGAGTTGCGGCCGCCGGAGCATCCAACCTTCGAGGCGCTCCTGTCGCTCTGGCCCACATGGCTGAGCTATGCGGTCAGCTACCTGTTCATTGCAATTGTCTGGACGAACCACCACTACCTCATGCGCTACGCCACGGAGGCGAGCCCTCGTCTGCTGTGGTTCAATTTCGCGCACCTGTTTTCCATGTCATTGCTTCCGCTCTCCACCGCCTGGATGGCCGTGAGCCGTTTGGCACCCCAACCCGTCGCTTTCTATGCAGCCGTCTTCTTCGTCGTCAACGCGACGTACATAGGCCTAATCTGGGAGCTTATTGGTCGGACTGAGGTCGATGAGGTCCCACCGACGGTACGCAGGATCATGGGTTTCAGGTCCATGACGACTCTATGTCTTTTTGCAGTAGCGGCGGTAGTCGCGCTCAAGTATCCGTTGGGAGGGCTAGGAATTTGCATTTGCTGCCTGATCCTATACCTGAAGCCCGATCCGCCCGGAGCGGGGATGCCGCAGGCGTAGTGCTGTCAGGCCACATCGGAGACGCTACCGGGCTCCTCACGCGTCCGTGATCGGTGCGGTCACCTGCGCGCCGAAAATCCGCCATCCGCCGTCTTGATACAGATCGCCGGCTGTAGCGGGCGGGGGGCGTCCGTTGCTCGTCTCATGCCGCCGGAGGGAGCGGGCTCTCCCACGCGGAGTGGGGGCGCCACGACCGCAGCGTGGGCGGCTGCAAAAGGGGGAATCATGCGATTGCTCGCGTTGCTCTGTGCCGCCGTGGGCCTGTTCCTGGGGGCCGGCGTTTCCCAGGCCAGAGAGCTCAAGATCTCGCACCAATGGCCCGAAGGCACGGACGCGCGCGATCGCGCTGCGCGGGTCTTTGTCAAAGAGGTGGAGGCGCGCGCACCGCACCTGAGCTTCAAGATCTACCCGGCCCTCTCCTTGAAGATCGAGGCGACAAAGCAATTCGACGCGCTCCAGTCGGGAGAGCTCGACATGAGCGTGTACGTCCCGCCGTATGCCGTCAAGAAGGTGCCCGAGTTCTCCTTGGCCGTTTTGCCGGGGCTCTATCCGAGCCTCGATGCCGTGCGCGACCTGCGGGGCTCGAAGCTGCTCAAGCACCTGCAAGCGATCGCCAACAAGAACGGCGTGCACATTGTCGCCTGGTGGTGGGTACCGGGCGGGTTCGTCAACACCAAGCGGGAGATCGCCGGGCCTGACACTGTGAAGGGCCTCAAATTGCGTGGGGGCGATCCCCTGTTCGATCTCATGCTCGAAAAGGCCGGTGCCACTCCGGTGGCATTGACCTCCGATCGCTTGTACGCGGCCATGCGGGCTGGGGAGATCGATGGGACGCTCACATCCTACGAGACGTTCGTATCCACCAAGATCTACGAGCACGCCAAGTTCTTCACGGTGGGAAGTCCGGGAATATGGATGTTTCTCAACAGCCTCATGATTTCCAAGAAGGTCTGGGACAGCCTCCCGGAGACGGACAGAGCCGCGTTTGATGCCGCAGCCGAGATCTCGGAGGACTACTTCGCTTCCGCCCAGCGCGATGCGGAAAAAAGATTCATCGAGGCCTTCACGACGGCTGGAGCGAAGGAGCGCAGGTTCTCGCGTGAGGACTATCTCGCATGGCTGCGCTTGGCGCAGAAGACGGCGTGGGTCAAGTACCTCGACATCAGTCCCGACACGGGGACCATGCTCTACGATACAATCGAAGTGATCCTGGCGAACAGCGTTCGATAGGTGTTTCCAGCGGCGGAGGGGCTACCCCGGACTCAGGGTAGCCGCTCACGCCGCCCAAGCAGCGCTGTGGCTGCTCGAGCCAGCGTGTCGGGTGAATGACAGAGAGCGGCCGCGCCGGCGGCCGCCAGCTCCTCGGCACTGCCGTAGCCCCAGGTTACGCCAACAGTGGGTATGCGGTGTCGGGCGGCGGCGAGCACGTCGAACGCGCGATCGCCGATCATGATCGCGGTCAGCGGCCGCACAACCTCGCGCGCCATCATGTGGGCGATCAGATCGGCTTTGTGATCGTTGGTGCCGTCGAGCTCCGGTCCGCATATCGCCACGAAATGACGGTCCAGACCGAAGCGCGCCAGGATCGGCCGGGCGTAGTGGTGAGGCTTGGAGGTGGCCACGAACAGACGGTGACCGCCGCCCCGCAGAGCGTCGAGTGCCTCGGGTACACCGTCGTAGACGACGGCGTCGTACATGCCGCCATTGAGATAGCTCTCGCGGTAGTAGCCGATCGCCTCCTCGACGCGCTCGGGAGAGCCGAGCAGCTTCGGAAACGAGACGCGGAACGGCGGTCCGATCAGCCACAACAGCTCGTCTGCCGACGGCACGGGGTGCCCGAGCTTGCGCAAGGCATACTGAACGGAGCCGATCAGGCCCGGTTTCGGATCGACCAGGGTGCCGTCCAGATCGACCAGGATGTCCATGCCAATGTCTCTCCCATTCCCCGCATCTCCTCCCTCCCGCGCGCGTCGCCGACGCCGCCGCGAGCTCGTCGATGTGGGGCGAGGGCATTCGCTGCCGCTCGACCCTACCAGGCCCCATACTTGCGGACGAGGGCGGCCCAGACGGCGGCACGCTCCCGAGCGAAGGGCTGTTTGCCCACATTGGCCGTCTTGGCGACGCCCGTGATCACCATGACCAGCTTGAGACCGGGATCGACGAAGATCGACTGCCCGTAGACTCCGAGCAGCGCGAACCGGCGACTGGCGCCCGGGAAGGTCCAGAACTGGTAGCCGTAGCCGAAATAGGGCGTAGCCCGACCGGGGGCGAACGCCGGGGGCTGTTTGTGCCAATCGGTCGCCTCCAGAAGAAAGTCCTTGGGCAGGACCTGCTTTCCGCCGACCACGCCGTCATTGGCCAGCACAACGCCGAGCCGGCCATAGTCGCGCAAGACCGCATTGAAGCTTCCCGAGGCGCCCTCCAGCCCCTTGGCATCGACGACCCAGGTCGCATCGGCCTCGGCTCCCATCGGCTGCCACAGCCGTTCCGTAAGGTAGTCGGAGAGCGTCATCCCCGTAACGGCGCGAACGACAAGCGCGAGCACGACGGTTTCGCTGGAGGCGTAGTGAAACCGGCTGCCCTCCTCGGCCTCGCGCGCCGTGAAGGCGCGCAGGGCCTCGACGGCACCCTTGACAGCGCGCACGCGCGCGAGCCTGGCGACGTCGTCCTTGCCGTCGTACACCTCGCTGAAGCGCACCCCGGACGCCATGCGCAGAATGTTGCGGATCGAGGTCTCCCCATAGGGGTAGCCTGCGAGCTCGGGCACGTACTTCGAGACCTTGTCGTCGAGCGACGCGATCCGCCCTTCCGCAAGGGCCAGCCCGATGGCCAGGCAGACGATGGATTTGGCCATCGAATGGGAGACCAGCCGGTGCGCCGGCAGGCGGTCGTATTGATAACGCTCCAGAAGGATCTGGCCGTCCTTGATGATGAGCAGGCCGGTGACGCGCTGGCGATCGAGGAAGTCTTGCAGGTCGAGCGTGCGATCATCGAGCCTGTAGCTGAGCGTCAGCTCAGGGGCCGCCACAGGAAGGGGCAGCGGCGAGGGCGCCCTCTTGAGACGGTTGTGAAGATACAGCGTATCGACATGGCTGAACGACCCGACCCGCACGCGCTCCTCATAGAACCAGCTCGCGCGCGTTCCGACCGGATACCCGGCCGACTTCCCCAGCAATTCCTCGTCGGGCGCGGCGGCCGCTAAGGACACCGACATCGCGAGCATGAGGCCGCCGACCGGAACACACCACATCGCCGTTCGCATCGCCGTCATCCTCAACCGCCGAGCCAAAGCCGTCCATGTCGACGGGATCACGGAGCAAATCTCCGCGAGGCCTCCCCAATCGCCGCGCGGAACCTTAGCGCATCAAAGGTGCGAATTCATGGCTCGGAGCTGCCTGCTTTGGCTGGAGCAGAGTCCACCTGAATTTGGCTCAGGCGCGATAGCCCGCATGTCTGCAAGCCTTGTCTCGGCTTATTCTGCCTTGATGCCGGCCGCCTTGATGATGGGTGCCCATCGGTCGTGCTCCTCCTTGAGGACGGCGCGGAACTGGTCGGGCGTACTGGCGGTGGGTGAGACGAATTGCGCCGCCAGCTTCGCCACCACCTCGGGCTCGGCCAGCACAGCCACCGCCTCCTTGTGAATCCGGTCGAGCACCGGTGCGGGCGTGCCGGCCGGAGCGATCAGGCCGACCCAGGCGTCGGCCTCCACGCCGGCGATGGCGGCCTCGCGCAGGGTCGGCAGGTCGGGCAGCAGCGGCGAGCGCTGCGGCGAGGTGACGGCCAGCATCTTGAGCTTGCCCTCGCGGCCCAGCGGCACCACGGAGCCTGCCGGCAGCACCGCCAGCTGCACGTCGCCGCGGAGCAGCGCCGTGACGGCTGCGGGCGAGCCGGCAAACGGCAGGTGCACCAGCTTCACCCCGGCCTTGATGGCCAGCGCCTCCATGGCGAGATGTGAGAGCGAGCCGCGCCCGATCGAACCGAAGGTGATCTTGGCGGCGTCCGACTTGAGGAGCGCCAGCAGCTCCTGCACGTTGCTGGCGCCAATTCCCGGATACGCCACCAGCACGCTGGGCTGTGCCGCGAGGATGGTGATGGGCGCCAAGTCCCTGGTCGTCTCGTAGGGCATGGAGGAAAACAGCAGTGCGTTGATCACAAGCGGTCCGACGATGCTCACCCCCAGCGTATGCCCGTCGGGCACGGCCTTGGCGACAGCGGCTGTCCCCGTGTTGCCGCTGGCGCCGGCGCGGTTCTCCACGACGAACGGCTGGCCGAATTTGGCCTGCAGGCGGTCGACGACGGTGCGGGTAATGGTGTCGGGCGTCGAGCCGGCGATGAACGGCACGTAGACGGTGACGCTCCGCTGCGGCCAGTCCTCGGCCGCGGCCTGACCCCAGGCGCACGCCCAAACCGACCAAAGGGCCAGCAGGCCCAACAGAAATCTCCTCGGCACGATCTCCTCCCCGTCCCGTCTTTCGCCTATGCCCCGCAGATTATTCGTGGCGGCCGGGTATCGCCAAGCGTCCTCCGCGAAGGCTCTGCTGCATTGCGTAATTGACTGAACACACAGGGGACCCAATATCTGCCGGCTATCCAATCGCCAGCGCCGCCGGTACCACCCCATGCGCCGCCGCTTCTTCCTGATCGCCAACCCCGGGGCCGGGCTCACCGGCTCGCCGCTCCTCGACGCCGTCGCCCACCTGCTGCTGAGCGCCGGGGCGGAGCTGACCCTCACCCAGCCAGGCGACATCGACACGGCGCACCGCCAGGTGCGCGAGGCGGCAGCCAGCGCCCGCTTCGACGCCATCCTGGCCGCCGGCGGCGACGGCACCATCCGTCAGGTGGCGGGGGCACTGATCGGCGCCGACACGCCGCTCGGCATCGTACCGGTGGGTACCGGTAACGTGCTGGCGCACGAGATCGGCCTGGCGCCCGAGGCCCGCGTCATCGCCGCCACGCTGCTCGGCGGCCCCATCATCCAGGCCGTATGCGCCCGCGCCAACGACGTGCCGTTCCTGCTGATGGCCGGCGCCGGCTTCGACGGGCGCGTGATCGCGGCGCTCGACCACCGCCTCAAGAGCCAGGTCGGCAAGGCCGCGTATGCCGGGCCGATGCTCGGCGCGCTGGCCCATCCCGTCGATACCCTTACCGTCACCGTCGATGGCGCCGAGCACGAGGCAAGCTGGGCGGTGATCTCCAACGTCCGGCATTACGGCGGCAACTTCGTCATGGCCCGGCGCGCCGGCATCAGCGAGCGCGGGTTGCAGGCGATCCTGTTCAAGGCCAGGAGCCGCGGCGATCTCGTCGGCCAGCTCATGGCGCTCGCCATGGGCGCGCTGGACGAGCGCTCAGTCCGCCACGGCGACGTGCAGATCCTTCCCTGCCTGCGGGCCAAGGTGACGGCCCAGAAGCCTGTGCCGACCCAGATCGACGGCGATGCCTTCGGCTCCACACCGCTCAGCATCGAGGCCGGTGCGGCCGACCTGCGCCTGATCGTGCCGGCGCGGCCCACGGCGTAAGCGCTGCGCTGACGTGTCGTTAACTATTCTTTAACCAAATCGATTAACCTTTGTGGCCAGCGTCGGGCCGCTCCGCATCGGGGGTGGCGAAAGGGCCGCAAGGCTCCCGGCGCAGGGATGCCGCATTGTGTGGCATGCCGAACTGGGGGGATGCGTGTCAACGCGCATTGCAGACTTGCCGGCGAGAAAGGCGGACAAGGATGGGGCCGCCGCCATCGACTCTCCGGCTCTCGTTCCCCTATCGTACCTGCGGTCCCATCCCAAACCGCTGGGCCCACCCGCAAGCCTCTGCCGCGACAGCACCGGCCGCCTCGCCTGGCGGCCCGGCCTGCACCCTTCGTTCGGGGCGGCGGCGCGCGAGCTGCGATCCAGTCACTACCTCTCGACATGGAGTGGCACATGAAGCGCCTCCGCCATCGGTGTTGCGTGTCTCAGAGTCCGCTGGAGTTGTCGGCCAGCCTCACCACGCTTCAACCCGGTTCCAAACGCGAGTCCTTACTCCTCTGGCGCAGCCGCCTGCTCCTCCTCTGGCGCGAAAACCAATGGCGCCGCCCGCCCAGTAAGCGCTAACCCCGCCTTGCCGGCGGGGTGGTGCGAGCCGCCGCCGGCCACGAACGCTGAAAGGCCGGCCCCCAGGGGGCCGGCGCTTTTGTTTGGAAAGGGTCGCGCCCCCCTGACGAGGCCCCAAACCCGAGCCTTGGCTTCTCCGGCCCGCGGTGCTCCGTCCGGCACGACGGACAAGTCTAGAGCGGCTGCCATATTTCCGGCCGGAAGGTTTGTGTAAACGGCCGTTGCCGTCCTGGCGCGCCGGCGACACGAATGCCGCTTGCTGTCGTTGCGGGCGCGGCATGCCCCGCGCGCGTTGTGTGTCTGCCGGTCGATACGGGGGTGAGATGAGCATCGCGGGCCACGGCTACGGCGATTTCGGCGGCCCGTTTCCTGCCATTGTCGAGAGGGCCCGCCTGGACAAGGAGTGGCAGGAGGCGCTCACCCGCTTCGGCTACCGCAGGGTCAAGCTGGCCTACGCCAGGCAGATGCGGAAATCGCCGAAGGACGAGATTTTTTACGGCGTCGAGCACCTCAACAACTGGCCGACCATGGAGTTCGTCCGCGCCTGGCTGAAGGCGGAGAAGAAGCGCATGATGGTCAAGATGCGCTGGACGTTCATGGCCGCGATGCTGGCCACCATCGCCGGCGCCCTCACGTTCACCGCGGCGCTCTCGGTCCTGCGGTAGCGGCAACGTCCCACTGCGACAATCTGGGCGCTGGTGCCGCCTCGCCGGCGATGCATCGACTTGTCCGACAGGCACGATGTTTGAGCCCCGGAACGGAGCATTGGAGCCACCATGACCGGCGACCCTGGCAACGAGCTGCTCTATTCCGTCGAAGGCGAGGTCGGCATCGTCGCCTTCAACCGGCCGGCCGCTCACAATGCCCTTACCTTCGACATGTACGAGCGTCTCGGCGAGATCTGCGCCGGCATCTCCGCCGACGGGTCGGTAAGGGCACTGATCGTCACGGGCGTGGGCGGCCGCGCGTTCGGGGCGGGCACCGACATCTCCCTGTTCCGCGACTTCCGCTCGGGCGAGGACGGCCTCGCCTACGAGGCGTGCATGGAGGCTATGTTCCACCGGCTGGAGCGCTGTCAGGTGCCCATCATCGCCGCCATCCCCGGCATCTGCACCGGGGGAGCCGCGGTGATCGCCGCGGCCTGCGACCTCAGAATCGCCACCCGCAACCTCCGGTACGGATTTCCCATCGCCCGCACGCTGGCGAACTGCCTCTCGGCCGCCAACATCGCCCGCGTCGCCCTGCTGACCGGGGTCGGCCGCGCCATGGACATGCTGCTCACCACCCGCCTGATCGAGGCCGAGGAGGCGCTCGCCATCGGCCTTGTCAGCGAGCTTCTGGACACCCCCGACGCCCTGATGGCGCGTGCCCGCGCGCTGGCGCAGCAGATGGCGACCCAGGCCCCCCTCACCATGCGGGCCGGCAAGGAGGTGGTACGGCGCATGCGTGAGAGATTCGCCGCCGTCGAGGACCAGGACCTGATCGCGCTCTGCTACGGCAGCGCCGACTTCCGCGAGGGTCTGGATGCCTTCCTGGCGAAGCGCCAGCCGAAGTTTGCGGGACGGTGAAGGGGGCAGACCCTGCGGGCTCCTGCGAGTCTGACCCCAAGGTACCGACTGCGGCTCCAGCGTCCAACCTATGCGGTGTCGTGCGAGACGGGATATGCTTGGCGAAATGATTGCGGAATGGGGTCAGGCCCGCAGGGTCTGATCCCACGCCAGGCGGGAGGACGTTATGGCCAGGATCGGTTTCATCGGGCTCGGCAACATGGGGCTGCCCATGGCCGGCAACCTCGTCAAGGCGGGCCACGCGGTCCAGGGCTTCGACCTCGTGGCGGACAACATCGCCAAGGCGGAAGCGCGCGGGGTCGCCGTGGCCCCCTCGGCCGTCGAAGCCGCCAAGGGCGTCGACGTGGTCCTCACCATGCTGCCGGCGGGCAAGGACACACTCGCCGTCTGGGGCGGCGGCGTTCTGCAGGCCGCCACGCCCGGTACACTCTTCATCGATTCCTCCACCATCGACGTGGCCTCCGCCAAGACGGCGCACCGGCTGGCCGCAGACGCCCAGATGCTCTCGCTCGATGCCCCCGTCTCGGGCGGCGTAGGCGGCGCGGAGGCGGCAACGCTCACCTTCATGTGCGGTGGCGCCGGGGAGGCCTTCGAGAGGGCCAAGCCGGTTCTGGAGGCCATGGGCAAGCGTGTCATCCACTGCGGCGACGCCGGGGCCGGGCAGGCGGCCAAGATCTGCAACAACATGATCCTCGCCGTCAGCATGATCGGCGTGTGCGAGGCGTTCGTGATGGCCGAGAAGCTCGGCCTCTCGCACCAGGCCCTCTACGACGTGACCTCCACCTCGTCCGGGCAGTGCTGGGCCATCACCAGCTACTGCCCGGTGCCGGGGCCGGTGCCGAACGCACCCTCCAACAACGGCTACAAGGCGGGCTTCGCCTCGGCCCTGATGCTCAAGGACCTCAAGCTGGCCCAGGAGGCAGCGTCGGCCGCGGGCGCCACCACGCCCCTTGGCGCGGCGGCGGCGCAGATCTATGCGATGCACAACGCCTGGGGCGAGGGAAGCATGGACTTTTCGGGGATCATCCACCTGATCCGCGGCAAGGGGAGATAGGCATTCATGCAGCTCTATGTTTTCGACGCGTACGGCACGCTGTTCGACGTCCACGCCGCCGCGGAGCGGCAGAAGGACTCGATCGGGCCGAAGTGGAAGGAGCTGTCGCTGATCTGGCGCGCCAAGCACCTGGAGTACACCTGGGTGTACAGCCTGGCGGGCAAGCAGGCCATGTTCTGGATGCTGGCGCAGAGGAGCCTCGACCATGCCATCCAGGAGGTCGGCGGCGGCATCTCCACCGACGTGCGCGCCAACCTGCTCAGGGCCTACCGGGCCATGGACCCCTACCCCGAGGTGCGCGGTGTGCTCGCCGCCCTCAAGGCGCGTGGCGACCGGCTGGTGATCTTGTCGAACGGCGACGCCGACATGCTCACCGACGCGGTGCGAGCGGCCAAGCTCGACGGCGTGTTCGACGCCGTGATCTCGGTGGTCTCGGCCGGCATCTTCAAGCCGAGCCCGAAGGTCTACCAGCTCGTCACCGGTCGGTTCGGCGGCAACCCCGCCGAGGTCTCTTTCCAGTCCTCCAATCGCTGGGATATCGCCGGCGCCAGGGCGTTCGGCTTCCACTGCGTGTGGGTGAACCGGACCGGCGCGCCCGACGAGTACCCCGACCTGCCGCCCAATCGCACCGTGCGCGATCTCGGGGCGCTGCTGGAAGCGTAGGGTGCAAGGCCGCGAAGGCGGCGTTGGAGCGATGCGCTCTCGGAGAGAACGGGGTCAGACCGCTCGCGCTCCATACCGCTGCGGCCGTGTCGCAGGCCGGCGGGGGCGCCCCTGTCTCAGCGCCGCCGCTCGATCAAGGCCGCGCCGACGTAGCCGATGAGCGCAGCCGACAGGCCGAGCAGGTAAGGCGTGGCAAGCCCGAGGCCGAACTTGCCGACCACCCACACGACCATGCCGGCGGCGATGGATGCGTAGGCACTGGCCGGTCCGCCGAACGTCGTGAACAGTGCGAACAGCGTGGCGACGAAGACGCCGGCGCTGCCGAACGCCGAGGCGTTCTCGATGAGCTCGTGGATGCCCTCCGAGGTGAAGGAGAGGATAAACGCGACGATGCTGAGAGCGAGCACGGTCAGCCGTGCGGTCCACAGCTTGGCGGTATCGCTCAACCCGGTGATCACGCGCACGACGATGTTGTGGGACAGCTGGGCGGCAGGGGCATGGAGCGCGGAGTGAACGACCGACAGGTTTGCCGAGATGATCGCTCCCACGAACGCGATGTAGAGCAGCCCCGGCAGGTGCACCTCGGCGAGCCGCGCCACGGTCTGCTCGGCTTCCGGGACGTTCGGAAGGAGCCGGGCGGCCGCCAGACCGAGGAACACCGGGATCATGCCGACGGCGAGATAGACGATGCCGGCCGCCACGGTGCCGATGACCGCCACGTTGGCCGACCGCGCACCGAGAAAGCGCGAGATGATCTCCACGGCCACGATGGTCCCACAGATCGGGACGGCCATCTTCTCGATGGTGTCGAGCAGACCATCCGTGGGGTCGAGCAGGACCAGACGGGTGGCATCGGTCTGCGCGATCACCTCGGATACGCCGCCGGCCTTGACGGCCACGACCGTGCCGAGAATGACGAGCCCGGCCAGAACGACCATGCCTTGAATGAGGTCGGTCACGGCGTCGGCGAGAAGCCCGCCGACGACCGAATACCCCGCCACGAGGACTGCAGCCACGACGATCGCAGTGCGCAGCCCCATGCCGGAGTTGGCGTCCATGACCTGTCCGAACGCGCGCAGCTGCGCCGCCGCCCAGAAGAGCGAGCCGGGCAGGAGGACGAGCACGACCAGACGCTCCACGCCCGGCGAGTAGCGCTGCCGGAACAGGTCTGCGAACGTTGTGATCCCCCGCGACCAGAGCGCGCCCGCGAAGAACAGGCCGACAACGACGATGGCCAGTGCGTAGCCGAACGGGTCCACGAGGGCCCCGGCCAGCCCTTTCTCGTACACCGAGCCGCCGGTGGCGACGATGGCCTCGGCGCCGAAGAACGTGGCGAATACCGAGAAGAGGACGAGACCGCCGCCAAGCTTGCGTCCTGCCAGGATGTAGTCGCTGGCGGTGCTCATGCGCCGTGACACCCAGACGCCGACCAGAAACTGCGCAAGCACATAGCCGACGATGGCCAGCAGCACCCCGTTCATTGCCTTCCCCCTCCCCGAGGCGGCCTCGGCCCAGTCCGCATCCGAGCAATTCCGGTGCCGGTAGCGGGGCCGATGCGCTCTATAGCACGCGCGGCGGAGCACGCGGTGTCCGCGAAGCCACGTCGGCGCGCCGGCGTCCCGCGGAAGGAGCGTCGACACGGGCTACGGCAATGGTGGGGGCTTTGTGCGGGCTGCAAGCGAGGCTCGATGCTCGCGCGGGTATCTGCCGCGTATCGGCGGCGGGGCTACCAGATGTCCTCCTTCTTCTTCGGAATGGCCATCAACATCCTCAAGGCCAGATAGGCCACGAGCCAGCCGCCGACCACCATCAGCGCGTTCATGCCCACCACCTCCTTGTGGCGGCCGCTCTGGATGAGGACCACGAGCATGGCCGTGGCGAATGCGGAGAAGACGGTGGAGCAGACCAGGATGAATGCCCACAGCTCTCTCATGGCGCGCCGTCCGCTTGGCTCCGGATGCCGTTCCTTCGGGAGCCGTATAGCAATGGGCGCGATTCTCGACAAAAGGCCTGCGCGGCCCTCTCTCAGGCATCTCTCCCCGGCGCCCTCGATTGCCGGGGTCAGACCCCCCGCTCGTCGCCGCAATCTTACGCGCTATGACGGAGGCAAGGAACCGACCCCGGTCTGCCGCCCCAAACGCCCCGAGGGCGGAGGGGAGCGAAATCCCGGCGGCGCTGGCGGCCCATCGGTCCGGAGACTCAAATGCCCTTGTTCTTGCGCACGCCCTTGAAGGGTTTCGGGTCAGCCTTCACATCCATGAACTTGCCGGTCTTGTCGTCGCGCTTGGTCCAGGTGCCCGTGACGGAGTTCTTGATCTGCGAGCGGGCCTTGACAGCGCCCACGCGGCGGTCATCGCCAGCGGTCTTGTTCTTCGCCATGGGGCAGGTCCTTCTGAGACACGGCATGCGATCCATGCCGCTGCCGTCAGACTGTCATGACTCGCCCCTTAAGTCGAATCGCGTCGGAGGGCGGATCCCTCGCGACGACCGTCACGAGAAATCGCAATCGTGGAGGCGAAGGGGCTGGCCTCCGATCGATCAACCCACCACCTCGTCCGTCACGACGTTGAACTTCGCCAGCCGCGTGTGGCCGAAGCTTGTCGAGAGCGCCACGTCGGTGGCGTCGCGTCCGCGCGCCATCAGGATGCGGCCGATGCGGGGCATGTTGTGGCGCGCATCGAAGGTGTGCCAGCGCCCGCTGAGGTAGGTTTCGAACCAGGCGCTGAAGTCCATTGGCTCCGGCACCGGCGGCACGCCGATATCGCCCAGATAGCCGGTGCAGTAGCGCCGCGGGGATGTTCATGCACCGGCACAGGGTGATCGCAAGGTGCGCAAAATCGCGGCACACCCCGCGCTGCTCGCGGAATCCCTCCCAGGCCGTCCGTGTGGCAGAAGCGTGCTGGTAGCCGAAAGTGAGGCGGCTGTTGACGTAGTCGCAGATCGCCTGCACGCGCGCCCATCCCGTCGGCCCTTCGCTGAACAGCGACCAGGGCGAGGTTTGAGAGATGGTCGGTGTCGCAGTAGCGGCTGCCGAGCAGGTAGACCAGAACGTCATCGGGCAGCTTCTCGACCGGAATCTGCTCGGCCTCCGGCGCCACCTCGTCGGGGAGGCCGCTGTCGTTGATGACAAAGTCGCTGGAGATGGTGACGGGGCCTGCTGGCGCGGCGATGCGGCTGCAGACGTTGCCGTAGAGGTCGCGGTAGTGCTGCACCGGCATGGGCGGGTCGAGCACCATGACGGCGGGCCCCGCAAGGTCGTCGAGCCGGCTCGGGTGCAGGCTCAGCATCAGCACCATCGGCGTCGGCCGCGGGCACTCGTAGGCGATCTCGTAGCCGGCGCGAATCAGCATCGCACACCTCCTGGCCCATCTCCTGCCCCTGAAGGCAGACGGAGCCACCGGCCCAAAAGGTGTGCAAGATCGCTGCCACGGCGGCTCCAGGCTCCCCTGGGCCGCCGTGCTGCAATCCTAGGCGCCCTTGCTGCCGGCGAACGGCCAGCTGCCCACCGCGGCATTCACGGTGCCGGATATCCGGTCGCCGTCGATGTCGCCCGCGAACTCCAGGGTCAGCGGCATGGGGTTCTTGATGTTGGCCTTCCAGGACGCCGCGTTGCCGGCGATCTTGCCGTCGTAAATGTCCACGGCGTTGCCGTCCTCGGCGCTCATCGTACCAGTCAGGGCCGCGCCGGACACACCAAGCGAAAGCGTCACCTTGCGCTCGCCGATGGGGGTCTGCATCGCCAATTTCCAGGTGCCGGCGGCGGACATGAGCTTCTCCCTCTGTTTCAGTGGCGGCTTCCGATGCCGTCTGCAGCGCATGCAACATATACCAGCGTGGCCAACGTGCCTACCTGAGGAAAGACTTGCCCGCGGCCTCGGCCTCACCGGACGGCTGCATTGCCGCGGAACCGAGGCTATGATGCTCAAGGAGCCGCAAGGCGGCGACCCGAGACGACGGATCGAGCCGAGGAGACGCCCCATGCGCCCGGCGCGCTTCACGAAGACTGGGCTGTTCGCGTTGCTTTTCGTGGGCTTGGCGCCCGTCCCGTCGCTGTGGGCCGGCCAGGCCCGTCTCGTGGAGGAGGCGGGCCCGGACCGGGTGGACCAGGTGGTGGTCGAGACGAGCGATGCCAGCGCGGATGAGGTGCTGGCGGCGCTGGCGGCACATTTCGGGTTTGCCGTGGAGCGCAGCGCGCCGTCGGGCCAGACGGTCCGCTTTTCGGGCCGCCTCTCGGGATCGCTCGACCAACTGCTAGAGCGGCTGTTGCGTCACGAGGGGCACGTGATCGTGCGCTCCGCGGAGGCGCGGAGCGGGATCGCCCGGGTGGTCCTGATGGAGGCCAAGGGCGGGACGACGCCGGCCCCCACCGTCGCCGGTCCGATCGCGGCCCTCAGGGCCCGGGCGGCCTTCATGGAGGGCAAGTAGGCCCGCCTGCGGCCGGCGGGCCGAAGCTGCCGCTACAAGCCACGCGCCCAGGCCCCCAGCCCCCATACCACCCAGATCGCCGGGGCCAGGAAGGTCCCGAAGGGAAGTCTCTCGGCCGCCGATAGGCGTCCGCCCCGCAGGGCGGCCAGGGCGATGGCGAAGCTCAGTGCCGCTGCCGCGGACAGCAGCACCATATCGGCCAGGTGCTCCCAGCCGATCCAGGCGCCGCCGGCCGCCGCCAGCTTGACGTCGCCCAGGCCCAGCCCCTCGCGCCCGCGCAGGCGCCAATAGGCCTCGCGAACCAGCCAGAAGACGGCCCCGCCGAGGCATGTCCCGATCACGTGGTCCAGATTGACCAGCTCGCTGCTCCAGGGATCGAGCAGATACCCCGACGCCAGCAATCCGGCAGGGATGGCCGGCAGGGACAGGACATCCGGAATCGTAAACCGCTGCGCGTCGACCAGGGCGATGGCCAGCATCGCCCAACCGAGCAGGCACGACACCAGCGCCGTCACGGGGCTGAGGACATAGAACGAGACGCCGGCGATACCGACGCCGCACGCCACGGCCGTCGCACCGGCGGCGCCCACAACACGCTCCATGCGACTGCCACTCCGATGGCGAGCGCGGCGGGTCTCGCCGCGAGGTGCGGCGGCAACCGCCGGTCGGGCACAGACTCCCTACTGCCCCCTGCTGACCCCCTGTCGACGGTTCCATTTATCCTTGCCTAACCGTTAATTCTATGGATATTTCGCGGCCGAACCTGTGCGAGCGGCTGTCCCCGCAGAACCTCGACCAAGGCGATGCAGAGACCGGACGAGCGCGAGCTCCGCGAGCAGTTGGCGCGGCTCCGGGCCGAGCACCGGGAGCTTGACGGCCTGCTCTTGGCCGAGGTCACCTCGCCGCTCTGCGACCAGCTGCAGATCAAGCGGCTCAAGAAGCGCAAGCTCGCCCTCAAGGACAAGATCGCCGCCATCGAGGACCAGCTGCTGCCCGACATCATCGCCTGACGAGATCTGCACAAGAACCGATGCGGCAATCCCCGACAGTCGGGCGTCGGGCCTCGGCTGTGGCAAAGACCAGACAGGTCGATGAGCGCGTCCAAGCTTGCCGGCGGCCGACGCCCGACTGCTGCACCGAAGCTTGCGGCTTGCCACCCGGCTTGATGTCCCGTAAGTGGCAGGGCGCACTGTAGCTTGAAGTCTGGAGCCGATGGCCCAGCATCCCAAAGTCGGCATCATCATGGGCAGCCGGTCCGACTGGCCCACCATGAAGCGCGCCGCCGACGTGCTGGCGGAGCTGGGCGTGGAGCACGAGACCAGGGTGGTGTCGGCCCACCGCACGCCGGAGCGGCTCTACGAATACGCCAGGACGGCCAAGGCCCGCGGCCTCAAGGTGATCATCGCCGGTGCCGGCGGCGCGGCGCACCTGCCGGGCATGACGGCCGCGATGACGACGTTGCCCGTGCTGGGCGTGCCGGTGGCCAGCGAGGTCATGTCGGGCCAGGACAGCCTGCTCTCCATCGTGCAGATGCCGGCCGGCGTGCCGGTCGGCACGCTTGCCATCGGCGGGGCTGGTGCCGCCAATGCCGGGCTGCTGGCGGCGCAGATCCTGGCGCTCGGCGACGACGATCTCGCTCGCCGCCTGGAGGCGCTGCGTGTCAGGCAGACGGCGGCCGTGCCCGAGACCCCGCACGACGATGCCTGAGAGAGACTCGATCCTGCCGCTGGCGCCCGGCTCCACCGTCGGCATCCTGGGCTGTGGCCAGCTGGGGCGCATGCTGGCCATCGCGGCCGCGCGGCTCGGCCTCAAGACCCACGTCTATTGCGACACCACCGGCCCGGCGTTCGATGTCGCCACGGCCACCACCCAGGCGGCGTTCGAAGACGAGGCGGCGCTCGCCCGCTTCGCGCGCGCCGTGGACGTGGTGACCTACGAGTTCGAGAACGTGCGGGTGGAGTCGGCCCGCATCCTGGCCCGCAGCGTGCCGGTGCGGCCGTCGCCCAAGGCGCTCGAGGTAGCGCAGGACCGGCTGGTCGAGAAACATTTCATCGGCGCGCTCTCGATCCCGGTGGCGCCCTTCGTCGCCGTCGACGGCCCGGAGGCGCTGGGCGGGGCGCTGCAGCAGCTCGGAGGCCCGGCGATCCTCAAGGCCCGCCGGCTGGGCTACGACGGCAAGGGCCAGGCGAGCCTGGCGCCGGGCGGTGACGTGGGCGGGGCCTGGGCGGCGGTCGGCGGCGTGCCCAGCGTGCTGGAACGGCGCGTGGCGTTTCATTGCGAGGTTTCGGCGCTCCTCGTGCGCGGGCTCGACGGCCGGACGGCCGCCTACGACTGCCCGGTGAACGTCCACGAGAACGGCATTCTGCGCCGGTCCACAGTCCCGTCGGGCC
>Ga0070705_100000113_pt1 | contig 46060 bp, 32 predicted proteins | sample KBSK5253metaG_FD_65455 | JGI IMG/M metagenome (GOLD analysis project Ga0070705, IMG submission 65455) | Corn, switchgrass and miscanthus rhizosphere microbial communities from Kellogg Biological Station, Michigan, USA - KBS K5-25-3 metaG | ecosystem: Host-associated > Plants > Roots >... | reverse complement strand
TAGATCGGCGAATAGAAGATCCCGCTGCCTCCACGCAGAATGGTCTTGTTATCGCCGGTGACCTTCCACGCAAAACCAAAGCGCGGAGAAAAATAAGCATTGCGCGGCACAGGCGGCGGCTCTCCGTCCCAGTCAACGCGACCACCGATATCGAGAGTCAACCGCGGGTGAACTTTCCACGTGTCTTGCGCGAAGCCTCCAACGTAATGACCGGTTCCCACCCACGTCGAATTGTTGAAGCCTTGCCGGTACAAGAACGGCAAGTTCAAATCGAATGCTTGCACTCCATTGAGTGTCGGAACGGTCAATCCGGTTGCGGCCGCAGTGAAGGCGGGGCGATCAGCGGCCGGAACGGCCAGCGACACGGAGAAGATGCTCGGTAAGAATTGATACTCCCCGGCAAACCACAGATCGTTTCGGAAGTTGTAATGGACCGGGCGATACGAGCCTCCGAACTTGAACGTGTGATCGCCGTGGACATACGTCAAGTTATCCTCAAACTGAAGACGCCACTGATGCACGATGTATGGCGCGCCAAAGGTGCGCCCAAACCCCGCCAGCCCGCTGATAATCAGGCCGACCTGAGGCGGTTCCGGCGGCGCCGTAATGGCCGAATTCCCCGGAGAGAATTGTCCGCGCGCCTGGTTGATCAGATTGCTCCCGAAGTTGTGAATCCAACTCACCACAGTCGAGTAATCGCGATATGCCAGGCTGTTACTGACCGACGGCGAAGTGCCGACGCTGGTTCCAATGTCGTCGGTGAAGTTCCGAGTGAGCGTGAACCTGCCGTTGAGCGAATCCCGGTTGCCAATTTGATAATCAATGCGGGTGCTCCAGGTATTGAGCCGCGCTATTCCGTTGAACACACCTTCGTTGTCGCTCAGGACCTTGAAAGCGTTGGGGTAGGTGGCTGCAGTCGTGGTGAGAGCCGTTCGCAGATTGGCGGAGATCCGCTTCACATTGGCATCCGGCTTCGCGTCAAGCGCCGCGAGAATCGCTAACTGCGCGGCATTGGGTTGCAGCAGCGCGCTGGCAGTGTATGTCCGAAATCGCGCATTGTCGTTTTGCTGACGTTCGTAGTTGGTAAAGAAGAACAGCTTGTTTTTCGCGATCGGCCCGCCAAAGGTGAAGCCGGGGAAGAGCTGGCGGTCTTCGGCTCGCGGGTTCGTGAAGTCAAAGAAGTTTCGCGCCGATGTCTTGTCCGAGCGGTAGAAAATGTATCCGCTTCCGTGAAAGTTGTTTGAGCCGCTCTTTGTTATGACATTGACCGCGGTGCCGGCCGTGAAGCCAAACTCCGCGGTGAACGAGTTGCGATTCACCTGGAATTCCTGAATCGCTTCAGGAGTGATGTCGAAGCGTGCTTGGCCGGAGCCGTATTCATTCTCACCGCCGTCAACCGTGATGAGGTTGTTACGCCCATTGCTGCCACCGATTGAGAAGCCCGAGCTAAGGAATCCGGTAACGCGGCCGGCAAGCTGCGCTCGCGGGGCGTTCGAGTTCGAGACCCCCGGCAACGTGTAAACATAGTTTTGAAATGTGCGCCCGACGTTGGGCAGGTTTTCGACCTGGCGCTTATCGATGGTGTTTGCCTGTTGAGTTCGCTCGACCTCGATAAGCGGCACGTCGGCCGTCACCACAACTTCGGCGCTTACGCCCCCCGTGCGCAATTGCACATCGTAGACGCCAGTCTGTCCCACCGTAAGCTCGACTTTGCTGAGCACAGTCGTTTCGAATCCGGTTGCCTCAATGCGAATCTCGTAGAGCCCAGGCTGCAGAGTCTGAATCGCATAGCCGCCGTCGGACTCCGTTCGAACAGATCGCTTGTTACCTCGTTCGAGGCTTGTTGCGGTCACCGTCGCTCCAGCAACCACCGCGTTATTCGGGTCGGTGACTGAGCCCTTGATTGTAGCCGTTGAAGCGTCGGACTGCGCAAAGACTGGAAGGCTTGCAATCAAGACAACCAGAATGCTGATCCCTAACTGAGTTATCTTCCTTCTCATTCTTTTCCCCTCCTGAAAGTGAGCGTTTTTTTGCTGAGCCCTGAGCGCCTCGGGCAACACCAGGACATCGGTTAAGCGTTCCGAGTCACCGCCAGCGGTTATCGGGACGCCGTGACGTAACCTCTTTAGCGATTCCGCATTCCTGCGCTATCGCTCTTCCGCTCCAGCCCCAGGTACTGGCGAAACCAATCTGCCGCCGCACCGGAACTGATCTCGAACGCCTGATTGATATACATCTCGAAGTGAGTTATTCCGGGCACCTCGATTAGCTTTTTCGGCCCGGTCAGCACATCCAGCGCCGCGTACGCATTGTCCTTATTGTTTATGAGTTCGTCTTTTTCGGCAGGGATCAACAACACCGGGCGATCGCCAACGGATTTCAAATAGTGAAACGGTCGGTACTCAGCGACCATCTGCTGAGTTTCTATGTCCACCATTCTTCGCGCTGAAAAACCTGTTTCGAATTCAGCGCCCTTCCCTGTTCGCGCGCGCTTGATCGCATCCTCGAGCAATTTGCCTCGAAGGGGAACGGGTCCGGCGGGGGAGTTCTTACCGCCGATAGCGGGTACTTGCCCGACGATCGCTTTGACTCGCGAATCGAGCGCCGCAACGACGATCACATTGCCGCCCGCGAAACTAGACCCCCATATGCCTATCTGATCCGCGTCCACGCCGGGCTCTCCCTGCAAGTAAGAAATCGCGTTGCGATAGTCTTCGGCTTGCTTCATCGGGATCAGCCGCGTGCGCATTAGCACGACGTCCGATTTCACATTCGCTGTTCGCTTGTCGTCACGAGTGGGTTCAACGTCGCCTTTGGAAACCGAAGACTGAGATTGAGAGATAAAGCCGTCGCTCGAACCCCAACCTCGGTAGTCGATCGCCATTGCTACGAGTCCGCGCTCGGCAAATCGCGCGGCGTATTTCTCAATCGAAAAGTGAGTGCCCGCCCAACCTTGCCCGAGCACGACTCCCGGTGTCTTCCCCGAAGTCGAAAATCCTTTCGGGAAAAAAATCTTCGCGTAGCAGCCGACCCCGTCGCTGTAATAGGTAACTTCATTCGACGTGACGCCGTCCGCCAGCTTGTAAGCCCAGTCTTCTTTGGTCAGTCCGGTCTTGATCTTTTTATCCTGCGCCGCACTCGCGGCCGCGAGGCAAGTCATCAAAAGCAAAAACAGAATCGATATGGTTTTCCTGTTCATCTTCATCAACTCTCAGCGGCGGCGCTGAAACTGCTCCAGAAAATCGAGCTGTGATTTGAGCAAGTGATTGTGCACTTGGACGGGGTCGCCGAAATCCATGTAAGCCTCGGACTGCTTGTCGTATGCGGTCCACTTCGGCAAGCCGGCGCCGTTTGGATTGCCGCTCTTCGCGAAGTTCACCCAATAAGTGGACATCATCTCGGCAAGCTTTGAATCGCCCTCCTGAAGCAGCGCGTTCTGGCGATTCAGGTTGTTAAACACGTAAGCGATCTCACTCGCGTGATAGGCGCCCAGCGTCTTGCTGTTTGGATTCGGCGCAACGTGAGTAAAAAAGTAGAGCCAAGCTTTTGAATGCCCGGTCCCGGTCATTCGCGCCCACGTTCGCATCGGCAGAGTAAACGTCACGTCGCGCAAGCTGCTCAAATATGCGGTGACGACGTCCGCATCGCTCTTCACCGGATAGAAAACTTCGAAGTCCTTCATCGCCTCGCCGTACAGAGGCTCGGCGCGCTTGCGATAATCCTCCATCGTCTTTGGCCAGGTCGCGGGATTCGTAAGCGTCGTCATCTCGTTTGCGTTCGAGCCGACGATCACTGGCACATCATTCTGTTTGCCCTGCGCGAAGATGTTTCGAATCTCGTCGGGCAGCACCCATCCGTCTACGTTTGGCGCGGTCCTGAATTTCTTTCCTTCTGCGTCGTTCGTGGCCACGTCGACGATTTTCTCCGCGGGCACCGCTCGCATAGCTTTGATGGAATCAGCGCCGCAGGCTTTCCCGAACGCGGCGCCCATTTTCTCGGCGGCGGGCAAATTGTTCCGATCCTCCTTCAAATAGATGCCCGGACCGAACTGGCCGCCGCTCTCACCGATCGCGCGATGGAACAAGCCTTTCGCGAGCGGCGATGCCACGAGCACGTTTACACTCCACGAGCCAGCGGATTCGCCAAAGATCGTTACGCGGCCGGGGTCTCCGCCGAAGACCGCGATGTTCTTCTGAACCCATTTCAACGACGCGATCTGATCGAGCACAGCATAGTTACCAGACGAATGATTGGACGACTCGGCACTCAATTCAGGATGAGCGAGATAGCCGAGCGGGCCGAGGCGATAGTTGATCGTGACCAGCACCACGCCCTTCTTCGCGAATGCGGTCCCATCGTAAGTGCGAGTGGCTCCCGATCCACGCGTCAACGCGCCGCCATGAATCCAAACCATCACGGGGCGCTTGTCACCGGGCTTGCCGCTCGTCCAAACGTTGAGATAGAGACAGTCCTCGCTTTGCTTTCTAGGCGCCGAGTAATACATCGAGGCCGCGGGATAGGGCGCTTGCGGACAATCCGGACCGAATGCGTTGCACTCGCGCACGCCTTGCCAGGCGATTACAGGTTGAGGCGGTTTCCATCGCAGGTCGCCGGTTGGCGGCGCGGCATACGGAATCCCTTTGTAGCTTTGAACGCCGTCCGCTTTCGTACCCGCGATCAAGCCGCCTTCCACTCTTACGGCATCGCTGCTCGAAACCCGAGGCAGCATAAATACAGATGATGTCAGCGCAAGAAGAAAAACCGCGATGCCGAATCTGCAAGCCGGCGTGGATCTGAATCTCATTGACTCAACTCCTCTCGAATTGCAAAAGGGTGCGCTCGACGCCAGCCTGTATGGGCGTCACATACACGCAAACCCGGACTGCCGAATCAAGAATGTGAACTATCAGCGAAGCGTCGAAGCGGCAATAACGACGGCGATGGAAATCACAACGTCAAATCCATCCGATGCAAAATGCACGAGCATTAAGCGTCGAAACGATTCGTCTTCGCTGATTCCAAACGCAACTTCGTGCTGCCACTACAACAAAGATAAGGATAAGAGCGTTGATGAAAACTACTTCTTGCAGGGTACGTCTTGAGCACTGGCGGGCTGGTGTCCGCTCAACCGACCGACCAGTCGGTCGGATACTAAACCGGCCACGACATCATTGTCAATCAGGAAATTCGGGGCAACTATCAATCGGGCATGCTTTTCGCGCGCTGCTGGCGAAGCACTCCGCCCATCGCGGTCTTGATGACCTCCTGGGATGCCTGTTCAGGAGTGAGCCGGCCCGTCGGGTTATACCAGCGCGACAGCCACAGTATCATGCCCAGCACACTGAACGCGGCGGCGGTTACGTCCACGTCCGTCAGCTTTCCTTCTGACTTCAATTCTTCAAGCGTATCTCGAATCAGATCCACGTAAACACGTTTGCGCTCGTTGATTTTTCGGCGTTGAACGGGAGTCAAACCCGCGACTTCATCGAGCACGATCGTCACCGGATTGTTGCCTTGCGGAGTGCTTCTGTTGGTAATCAAGTGAACGTGGTTGTCGATGATAGTTCGAAGGCGTTGCTCGGCGTCGGCGATCAAGCGCGCGGGAGCGATCACCAGCTCTTCAAGCGAGTCCAGACCGAAGTCCATGATTCGGAAAAGCAAATCCTTCTTCCCCGAGATGTGATGATAGAGCCCGGCTTTGGTCAGTCCGACCGCTTCGGCGATGTCGTTCATCGAGGTGGCGTCGAAGCCTTTCTCGCAGATGATCTGCGCCGCTGCCCGGTATATGTCAGCAAGGCGATCAGGCTCGGCCGAAGCCGTAACACTGAATGGATTCTTTGAGACTCGCATGTTCATCGATGGCTTTCGAGAAGCTAGAGTATCAATCTTTTGCCGCCAGCCAAAGCTGAATTTTGCGAAGCGGTTGCCCAGGTCACTGAACTCGGATACCGATGATATCGAAGTTCGCCACGAAAGTCTGCCTCGATCCATTCCAGGATCGTCTTCATATTGTGAACTTCGTATTCCTTTAATTAAACAGAACTACCGAACATAAAGCATAGATCGTTGACAATGGGGATTCAACGGGTGGACGCACATCTGCACTCCGCACATGCGAGTGTCCGCGGTTCATCAATCAATCAAGACCTGAAACAGACAGGTTGATGTCAGCGTGGTTAAGACGCCTGTGGAATTGGCAGCACTTCCCTCAACTGTGTGCGCAGTTCTCTGAACTCGACGCGCAGCCCCAGCATCTCCCCTTTGGTTGTATGAGCGACGCTGGCAACGCGGTCGATCTCAGTGTCGACCTGCTCGAAGCGGGCCGTCATTTGGGCCTCGAGTTGATCAAATCGCGCCTCAAGTTGATCGAACCGGCTCTCGGATCTCTTGTCGAGTGCGCTGATCCGCTCAAGAACAGTCTCAATCGTGGGCTTAGTAGTCATTTCGTCAGCCATTACTTCCTGCCTTACCGAAAAGAGTAACCCAGGAAAGAAAACTATTACCCTCATAGCGCGCCACAGTCAATAGCCGTCTTCCTCAACCTTGCTGCGAGTTTCGTTTCGAAAGTTCATTCGCGTAAACTCGACGAGAAGGAGCACGACGTGGGGTCGTGAGACTTCGTGCCTTTGAGCCTTCGTGGCACATGCTTGACCCGGCATCCGCGCGATTGCTAGTTTTCTGTACCTATCTCTTAAGGAAAAAATTATGCGCTGGTCTGATTTGTTCATTCCAACTCTCCGCGAAGACCCGGCTGACGCCGAAGTCACCAGTCACCGGCTGCTCGTTCGCGCGGGCTACATTCGGCAGCTCACCTCGGGCGTTTATTCGCTGCTGCCGCTCGCGCAGCGAGTGCGCCTCAAAGTCATGCAGATCATCCGCGAAGAAATGAATCGAATCGGCGGCCAGGAGTTTCTGCTGCCGGCGATTCATCCCGCTGAAATATGGAAAGAGTCCGGTCGATGGGAAGTGATGGGCGACAATATGTTTCGCCTCCGCGATCGCAAGGGCGCGGACATGGCTCTGGGCATGACCCACGAAGAGGTTTTCACTTCGATCGCGCGGCACACCATCAACTCTTATCGCCAGCTTCCGCAGGTTTGGTATCAGATTCAAACCAAGTTTCGTGACGAGGCTCGCCCGAAATCAGGCTTGCTGCGCGTACGCGAATTCACGATGAAGGATGCTTACTCGTTCGATGTCGACTTTGCGGGACTCGACAAGTCTTTCGACGATCAATACGGAGCGTATTGCCAAATCTTCTCGCGCTGCGGTTTGAAATACACATCTGTCGAAGCGAGCTCCGGCGCGATGGGCGGCACCAAGTCCACCGAATTCATGGTTCGCACAAACGCCGGCGAAGACAACATTGTTCTCTGCCCGAGCTGCGGCTACGCGGCGAACGTCGAGAAGGCGACTTCTAAACTCGCTGATATAGATGACGGCCAGGGACCTGCGGCACCCGAAGAGTTTCCGACTCCCGGAGTTCACACGATCGAGGATTTGACGACGTTCCCCGGGGGCGCCGCAGCCGAAAAACAAATAAAGACTTTGGTATATGCGCTCGATGATCGGATCGCGCTTGTGTTGATGCGCGGCGATCACGAGTTGAACGAAACCAAGCTCATGGATGCGAGCGGCGCGATCAATGTCAGACCCGCGCACGCTGAAGAAATCCTCGACGCGCTTGGCGCATCGGCAGGGTCGCTGGGCGCGGTCGGCGTCACGCGAGCCTCGCATCCGAAGATCGGAATCGTGATTGCCGACGAAGCTCTTCGCGGGCGCAGCAACATGACCACCGGCGCCAACAAGAATGAACATCACTTGCGCGGCGTTTCAATCGAGCGCGACATCACAATCGATAAGTGGGCAAGCCTGCGCTCGGTGAAAGCGGGCGAGACCTGCGCGACTTGTGGCGGCGCGCTGGACGTATTCAAAGCGGTTGAGATCGGTCACATCTTCAAGCTTGGTCTGAAATATTCCGAGAGCATGGGCGCGCGAGTTCTGACCGCGGACGGCAAGGAAGTGCCGATCGTGATGGGGAGCTACGGCATCGGAGTCGAGCGCGTTATGGCCGCGGCGGTTGAATCATCGAACGACGAAGCGGGAATCATTTGGCCCGCGTCGATTGCTCCGTTCCACGTCGTCGTCACGCCGGTGAACGTAAAGGATAAGGATCTCCTCGGCGCGGCAAACCGGATCTACGACGAGTTGAATGCCGCCGGTGTCGAAGCGCTGCTCGACGATCGAGACGAACGCGCGGGAGTCAAATTCAACGATGCCGATCTGATCGGCGTGCCTTATCGCATCACTGTTGGCAAGAAAATAAAGGAGGGCAAAGTCGAGTTGCTGACACGCGCGGCGCGAGCTTCGGAAGACGTCTCCCTCGACTCGGTTGTTCAAGCGATTCGAGACCGGCTCGCATCAGCAATCGCTTAAAAAACATGAATCCTCGATCACGAAACGCGGCGATTGTGTTCGCGCTGATTCTTATTCTCAGCACATACACTCTGGCTTCTGCCGAGACGCCCGATCGCTCGTCTGCCGCGAGCGCAGTGCGTTCGTTCTATATGTTCCACCTTGCTCATAAGAAGGACTTCACGGCCGCAAACATACGCCTTCGCCGGCCGTGGCTGACACCTGAGTTCTACGCACTCTTTCTCGGCGAGCTCAAGCGACAGGCGGAATACAGCAAGGCTCATCCCGACGAGGCGCCGGACTTCGAGGGCGATCCTTTCACCGATTCGCAGGAGTATCCCGACTCGTTTCGCGTTGGAACAGTCATTACTAACGGCAACCGCGGCAAAGCGACGGTCACATTTGATTGGAGCGCAAAAACAAGCCGCGGCGTGGACTCGAGAAACTTGACAGTTGAGATGATAAAGGCCGGCGCCGTATGGCTTATCAACGACATCGTCACGAGCGACGGCTCAAGCCTGCGAGAGCAGTTTCAAAAGCCGACGCGGTGAAGCAGGTCAACAAAGCGAGGGTCATCGCGATAGGGGTCCCAGCGCGGCTCGACTTTGAGAAACGTCATGCTGATGTCCCGATCTTCATAGCCCTTCTCCAGCCACGTGAACATTTCATCCTTTTCACCCAATCCGGCGTAGACCAATGCGAGATGTTTCGGCGCCACGTAGCTTCGCGCGGACAGCTCTTTCAATTCATCAAGCATTCTCCGAGCCTCCGCAGTCCTGCCGGTCACGGCATAGGTGTAACCAAACATTGACTTCGGTTCCGGAGCCCCCGAAAGATCCGACGACTTTTGAAACTCGGCGAGCGACTGTGGATATTGCTTCCGTCGTTCATAGACCTTCCCGAGCGTCAAATGTGAAATCCAGAAGTTCGGCTCCACATCGATCGCCTTCCGCAATTGAGCTTCGGCGTCATCATATTGTCCGGCGAAAAACAGAATCTGGCCTTTGACTGCGTTGGCGATCAGCGACAGCGGATTGAGTTCGAGTGCCTGGTTGATCTCTACAATTGCTTCCTGGTGGCGCCCGAGATTCGAAAGCAGATGAGCGTACGTTAGGTGTGCCGCTGCATAATTCGGGTTAATCTCGATCGCTCGCTTGAAGTCTCGCTCGGCGCCGGGCCAGTCCCAGTCGTTGAAGAATTTGGGTATTCCTAGATTGTGGTGTGCTTCCGCAAGGAGAGGATCAAGTTGGAGGGCCTTTGCCGCTGCTTCTTTTGCGCGCGGGAACGCTTCGCGAGGCGGCATACCGCCGGTGATTGAAAGCGTGAAGTACGACTCGGCGATGTTCGCGTAGGCGAGTGCGTAGTTAGGGTCCTTCTCAATCGCCTGCTCGAAGAACTCTATTGCTTTTCGTAATGAGTCGGGGGCTCGCTTCTCCAGCAAATAGCGTCCGCTCAAACTTAGAAGATGAGCTTCGGTGTTTTCGGTGTAGTGTTTTGCGAGGGCATCTCTCTCTCCGCTGCTCAGCTTCACGGCCAGCCTTTCGGCGACTCGCTGAGAAATCGAATCTTCGACCGTGAATATGTCCGTGAACTGCTCGTCAAATTTCTCGGCCCACAACGGGGTCTGATCGCGGACGTTGACGAGTTGAACTGTCACTCGGATTCGCCCGCCGGATATGTGGATGCTTCCTTCGAGTATGGATTCGACGCCCAGCTCGCGGCCGATCTCGATCAGCCCTTTGCCGCCGTCGCCGTATTTCAGAACTGAACTCGTTGGCCGAACGGCAATTTCTTTGAGAGCGCTCAGGCGCGTGATCAACGTGTCGGCCATTCCCAATCCAAGATAGTCATCCCGGCTTTCCGCGCCGAACAATTTGAACGGCAACACCGCGAGCGATGTTGCTTTCGAGGTTTCCGGATTTGCCGGCCGGGATGAGAGGTACAGGCCAATCGCGACCAGGACGATGACAATCGAGGCAGCGAGCACCCTGCTCCTTTGCGTCGCGCGCGAACCCGATAGCGACGCTACGCGAGTGTCGGCACTTGCCGGATGCGAGAAGTCGTCCTCACCCAGGCTGTCCTCGACGACCACCCTGACGACATCAATCTGTTCCGACCATGCCGAATGCGATTCGGGGATTTCCGTTTCATCCGTCTCGGGGTCAAAAATATAGCCGCGCCCCCGCACATTGCGGACGTAGAGTCGCGCATCCTGGCCAAGCGCCTCACGCACTTCTTCTATGCACTTGCCCAGCGAGCCATCAGTGACCGCTCGCCCCTCCCACACTTGTTCGATGAGCTGGTCCTTGCTGATGAGGCGTCCCTTGTTCTGAGCAAGATATTTGAGCACCTCAAAGGACTGCGGACGCAGATGCACGGGTTGGCCGGCCCTCACCAAACACCCGCGCGCGAGGTCGAGCGTGAACTGATCGAAGAGCTTGATTTTCTCAGTGCTCATTTTTGGAAGAATGCCGGCGCGATCCGAGAACTGCTTGCTGGCGGTTCCTAACGCAAGCTTTCGCGTTCTTTTCGCTTACTTTTCCGAGAGCCTTCGTTACGTGGAACCTCGATTCCGACTATCGTGCGGTTCGTGGCTTCGCACAACCTCGCCCCTGTTACATCGGGGTGGCGTGGCGACAGACGAGTATAAGCCAGCACCCAGTTCCGAGCATAGGAATATCGGAGGTTCGATTGAAGAGAACACGCCGCATCGAGATCGTCCGGTATCGCCGCCAAGTGACGCTGTCGTCTCGAGACAGTGAAGCATCAGGTGAACTCGATGCGCGCATCATCATTCCTGGGATTTCGCCTGGCGACTTTCAGGGCGCGCCGGAACAACCCGAAAACACCCCCAGTTGGTTCACCCGGCAAATGTGGAAGTGGATTCGCCTCTTACGTGAATAGTAGTCGCCGCTCTGAACGATCGCTTTTGATTGACTGATACAATTTTGAAAGGAGATTTGTTATGAACAAAAAGCATTTGTCTCTGATTGCCGCGGCGTCACTGACGTCGATTCTCTTGAGCATCAGTGTCAGCGGCCAGTCTGTTACTACATCCGTCGTCGCTACCGGCCTGAGGGCTCCGACAAAAACCATCATGACACCGAAAGGCAACCTGCTGGTCGCCGAAGCCGGAACCGGGCCAAACACCGGCCGCATTTCGATCATCGATGGGTCCGGCAATCGCCGCACTTTGATCGATGGCTTGCCTTCGGGATTCGCGCCGCCAAACATGGACCCGTCGGGACCTTCGGCGCTGGCGTTGCGAGGGCGCACGTTGTTTATCGTGATCGGCGCAGGCGACGGCACTTTGCCGGGCCCTGTGCCGGCGACTGAGATGATTAATCCAAACCCGTCTTCGGCGTTTCTCAGCGCGGTTCTAACCATGCGCCTAAGCCCGCAGGTCGAAGAGAACACCCAGGGCTTTACATTCACCGCAGCCGATCAAAACGCGTTGCTGACTCGAGGTTTCGCCAAGCTGGCTGATTCGAACGGCAGCGAGGTGTTTCTTGAAGTCCTAACCAATTTTCGGAACTACTCCAACGAGCCGAGGCCGAACTTCTCAGGCAACGTAAGAGCTTCGAATCCGTTCGGCATCGCCGTAAACGGCGAGAAGTTGTACGTCGTCGACGCCAGCCAGAACGTGATCTGGCAAGTCAACAGCAACACCGGCGAAAGAGAGACTATCTTCAGCTTTGGTCCGAGACCGAACCCGGCACTTCCCGCCGGACCTCCGTTCATCGACGTAGTTCCCGACAACGTGCGGCTGGTTGGCAAGAGCCTCTTGGTGCCGCTGCTGATCGGCTTTCCGTTTCCGCCGGGCGCATCCGAAATTCGAAAGATCCGGCTGAGCAATACGGCAAATGAACCGTTCATCGCGGGATTGTCTTCAGCCATTGATGTTCTCCCCTTCACGGATCAGTTCGATCGATTTCATTTCTTCGTGCTTGAATTCAGCTCGAACATGTTGGCAGGCGCGCCGGGACGGTTATCGAGATATGATCAAGCTGACGGCTCACCCGTCGTGCTGCTGAACAATCTGATTTCGCCCACGAGTATCACGCGCGACGACGCAACCGGAGATCTGTTCATCACGGAAATTTTCCCGGGCCGCGTCACCGAGTGCATGTTCAATGACCTTGTGGTCCGTTTCACTTCAGACAATGTGGCAGGAAGATGGCGGGCTTGATCCGCCATCTTCTTTTTATTGACAACGCCAGATTGGTTCAATAGTTTGCTCTTTCCGATGATTGGTGCGCGGGCAGTCGAGAAGCCGTAGAAGGTCTGGTCTTTGCCATCACAGAAGCCCAGGCATGGCAATCGGGTCTGAGTACCCCGCACACGCCGTCAAAGACCCGGTGCATAGTTCTTGCGAAGGATCGAATCAAAAGGAGTCCCCGTGACAAGCAAACCATCAGTGAAGTACAAACCCGACGGATACCATACCGCGACGCCGTACTTGATTGTTAAAGACGCGGCGGGTGCGATTGAGTTCTACAAAAAAGCTTTTGGCGCGACGGAACTGGAGCGCATCGCTGACGCCGGCGGAAAGATAAGACACGCCGAAATAAAAATCGGCGATTCGCCGTTTATGATGACCGAAGAGACGCCGAGCTTTCCTGACTATCTCAGCCCCGAGTCTCGCGGAGGCACGCCGGTTCACATTTATCTCTATGTCGAGGATGTCGATCGCGTGCAGGCGCAGGCAATCGCGGCGGGCGCGAAAGAACTGATGCCGGTCAAGGATCAATTTTATGGGGACCGCTCCGGCGGAGTAACCGATCCGTTCGGACACGTGTGGTACATTGCTACTCGAATCGAAGATGTGTCGAGCGACGAGATAATGCGCCGCGCTTCGGAACCGCATTGATCGCCAGTCGAATTCATTTGCGTCTTCGCGGTTCTCAGCGTCTTTGCGCGAAACAAAATCTTGAGAGTGTCTATTCAGCCGCCCTCGCGGCTTCGAAAGGAAGTGAGCAATGCTTGAAGCAGGAAATCCGTTCCCGAATTTCTCTCTGCCGAATCAGGATGGCAAGACCGTGACGCTATCCGACTTTGCCGGCAAATGGCTGGTCGTTTATGTCTATCCAAAAGACGACACACCCGGCTGCACGATTCAAGGCAGGTCATTCACAGCTACGAAGTCTGACTTCGACGAAGCAGGCATCAGCGTTGTGGGCGTGAGCGCCGATGACGTGGATTCACACAAAGCGTTTTGCACAAAGTTCAGCTTCACTATCGATCTGCTTGCAGACACTAACGCTGAGCTTCTGAAAGCGTGCGGCGTCGGCCAGTCCGAGTACAAAGGCACGATGTATTGGGACAGGACGAGCTTCGTGATTGATCCGTCGGGGGTGACTCGCAAGGTGTATGAGAAGGTGAGCCCACAGGATCACGAGAAGGTGCTGCTGGAAGAAATCAAGAGTATGAAGACAACCTGAGGGCTCTTTTCTTACGGTACCGAATGCAGTACCATAACCAACGATGACAATCGAAGAGGCTATTCGCGAGCTTGAGGGCAGCGAGAGTCACGTCCGGTTTTCGAGGCTTCTCGCAATCTGCAAGTACTTTTTCGGGAGACCGCGGATCGCGGGAAGTCATCACATTTTCAAGACGCCTTGGACCGGCGACCCGAGAATCAACTTGCAAGAGGACAAAGGAAGTGCGAAGCCATATCAGGTTCGCCAAGTACTCCGCTGCCTTCGGCGACTGAGGGACCAATCGGTAAGTTAGGGGGACAACGATGAAAAAAAAGATCACAACCGCACGCAACAAGCCGGACAGGCGCTCGCGCCCGGCGGCAGAACACTATCTGTACACGGTCGGCTGGTCGGAAGACGACGAGGCTTATGTCGCGCGCGTAGCGGAGTTCCCGTCCCTTGCAGCCCACGGCGATTCGCAGGAGGCTGCGCTGCGTTCAATTCAGCAGGTCGTCAAGGTGGTCTTGAAGGACATGGCGGCGTCCAAAGAGCCGATACCCCAGCCGCTCGGCAAGCGTTCCTTTAGCGGCCGGCTCAACGTGCGAATGCCGGGTTACTTGCACCGCTATCTCGCTATCGAGGCCGCGCAACAGAGCGTGTCGCTGAATCAACTCATCAACCTCAAGCTTGAAGCTCCGCTTGAGATGGCGGCCACCTCGGAATAAGTCGCACCTCGTGCCGGTGCGTTGGGGTGCGAAGACGATGGACGAGATGATGCAAGGGAGAATCGGCATTTTGAGGGTGGATTACAAGATAGGACTTCGGCAGCGCGACAGTTTGTCCCCGGACGAGCTTGAGAGTTGTTGCGCGATTGTTAGGTGCGGCGGCGCAGTAGACCCAGAATCGGCAGAAACTCAAATACCTAAGGCGACAGCAGTCGTTATCGCACAGGCTGGAAATCAGATTGTTGGCGTCGGAGTCATCAAGCGACGTCGTCAGAAATATGCTACTGGCGTCGCCGCGAAGAGTGGCTTCAAGTTCGACCCGAAGATACTAGAGCTTTGGTTACGTTGCCGTTGAAGAGACACACCAAGGCAACAAACTTTCCAAACGTATCGTTGCCACGTTGCTCTCAAACTATCAGGACCCACTCTTTGCGACCACTGATTGTGCTGCAATGAAAAAGACATTGGCAAGAGCGGGATTCAAAGAGAAAGGGAACGGATGGGCCGGACAAAGAGGCCAGTTATCACTTTGGATGAAGGATTAACAAATAATTCATGAGACGGCAATAAGCCATGATTAGTAACGATGAAGAGCTCGTGGTAACCCTGAGCCGAATCGAAAGGTTCCAACAACAAGTTTCTCGACTGCGTGAGGTGGAGACAAATCCGACCAACTGCCGACTGTCAGTGGATGGCTATCTGGCGGAAATCGACCGCATGAATCTCGATGTCCGACATTTCCTCCGGGAGCGTGCGACCGAATGAAACCAGACAAGGTAACCGACTCCAGCCAGATGTTCGAAAGCCTGGTGCTAAACGCACTTGACTTCTTGCAGCGGTCGGCAGATGAAGTTGAAAGCGCGCCTAATCACTCGGTCATAGACTTCTGTACCGCGATCGAACTCTTTCTCAAGGCCAGACTCCTAGCGGAACATTGGACGCTGATCTACCTTGACCTAACGAAGGCAATCCGCGAGAAAAAGGCAAACCTCACCAAGTTTTGCTCGGGGGACGTCGTGTCGGTGGGAATGAGAGAGGCGATTCCTCGGCTGAGAGTTACTGAATCTGACCATTAGTAAAGAGGCAGAGGACACTTTTTTGCGCATTAGTAATCATCGAAACAAGCTGATTCACTTCTTTCATCCATCGTTTTCCCAGAAGCCGGACGCGATTGCGATCGCGGACGTGGTTGCCGAACAATGTCGCGGCTGGTATTTCCTCCAACCATTGCTGACAGACTCGTGGCGACGTGTCTTTGCCCCATACATTTCTGATATTGAGAAAGTTCATTCGAGAATGCTTGAGTACAAGAGATTCGTGCAGGTCAAGTTCGAGGCCTGCTCGAGGGAAATAGAATTGGGTAAGGCAAAGGGCGAGCTCTTTCTGGATTGTCCCTCGTGCGGATATGAAGCGATGAGAATATCAGTAATCGCTGGGCCAGTCTTAAGTGCCGACTGCCTGGTTTGCGACGTACAAGAGCCGCGATTGGCAATCGATTGTCCCGGTTGCGGTGGTCCTCTGGCAGGGCATCTCTATATGGTCTGCCAGTGTTCACGACCCATCACGTTGGAGGACGTGCTTGACGCTTTTCCGCGGCAGGACGATAGAGAGAGCCTTGAACCGAGATTAGCCTATTGTGGCCGCCTCAATTGTTTTGAAGAGAGTCACTGGCTAGGCGATGCTGGTCCGGATGAAACAAAGGAATCGGTGGTGCTCTTTGACGATATGCGAATCTGCCTCAGTTGCTTTGCTGTCGAGACGAAAACTTGGCAATGTTCTTGTGGACGAACGATCGCCGGCGAGTTCAACGGCCCTCTTTGTTTCATATGTGAACAGGATGACCACGATTGGCCCCCAACCTTCGGAGGTATCATGTGAACAGACTCTATCGTGTTCTTAGTATGATATGCGGTCCGTTGCTACTGGCTACATTAGCGCCGTTTGCTGTAGCCCAACAATTCAACCCTAATCTCTATCAAAACCTTCGATGGCGGTGCATCGGTCCTCATCGCGGTGGGCGAACCGTCGGCGCTACCGGAGTCCCCGGGCAGCCCAACGTCTTTTACATCGGCGTCAACAACGGCGGCGTGTGGAAGACTAATGACTACGGTCATACGTGGAAGCCGATCTTCGACGATCAACCAACCGGCTCGATCGGCGCGCTCGCGGTCGCGCCTTCAAATCCTGACATCATCTACGTCGGTTGCGGCGAAGGCTTGCAGCGTCCCGATCTCGCGACCGGCGACGGGATGTATAAATCGACCGATGCCGGAAAGACCTGGAAGCACCAGGGGCTTCGTGACGGGCAACAAATCGGAGCGATCATCGTCGATCCCAGAAATCCAAATCGCTTGTTCGTCGCCGTGCTCGGGCATCCTTACGGTCCAAATGAAGAACGCGGTGTGTTTCGTTCGACCGACGGCGGCGAAACTTTTCAGAAGGTCCTCTACAAAGACGAAAACACCGGAGCTATCGCGCTCGCATTCGATCCTTCGAATTCGCAAACCGTCTACGCAGATCTTTGGGCCGGCAGACAAGGTCCGTGGGAGAACGGCGCGTGGCAAGGACCCGAGAGCGGTTTGTTCAAATCAACCGATGGCGGGACAAACTGGCGAAAGCTCACGAAGGGGTTGCCGACATTCGAGCAAGGCTTAGGGCGAATTGGATTTTGTGTGGCTCCTAGCAATTCGAATCGTATGTACGCGACCGTTGATGCTTCGCCGCAATTCGGAGGCGTCTACCGCTCGGACGACGCCGGAGAAAGTTGGCGCAAAGTAAGCAACGACGCGCGGCCGTGGGGACGAGGCAGCGATTTCGCCGAGATCAAAGCTGATCCGAAGAACGCGGACATTGTTTACAGCGCGAACGTCGTCACGTGGCGGTCGACTGACGCGGGTCAGAACTGGATAGGATTTCGCGGGGCGCCCGGCGGCGATGATTATCACACCATCTGGATCAATCCCGACAACACCGCGATCATTCTGATTGCGAGCGATCAGGGCGCAATCGTCACCGTCAACGGAGGCCAGACGTGGAGTTCGTGGTATAACCAGCCGACCGCGCAGTTCTATCACGTCATCACCGACAATCAATTTCCATATCGCGTGTACGGCGGGCAACAAGAGAGCGGCTCGGTTGGAATCGCCAGCCGAGGTAACGACGGACAGATCACCTTTCGCGAATGGCATCCGGTTGGCGTCGAAGAATACGGATACGTCGCGCCCGATCCGCTGAATCCGAACATCATCTACGGCGGCAAGATCACGCGATTCGATTGGAGCACCGGGCAGGTGCAGAACATCTCGCCCGAAGCGACTCGAAGCGGCAAGTATCGTTTCCTACGCACCGCGCCGGTGATCTTCTCGCCGGTCGATCCGCACGTTCTCTATTTTGCCGGCAACGTGTTGTTCAAAACGACGAGCGGCGGAAACAGTTGGGAGATCGTCAGTCCCGATCTCTCGCGCGAAAAACCCGAAGTGCCCGGCAGCATCGGTATCTATCGCACTCCGGAGATGGCACGTCAGCCGCGCCGCGGAGTCATCTACACGGTCGCTCCTTCTTACAAGGACGGAAACCTAATTTGGGCCGGTACCGACGACGGCTTGATTCACCTAACGAGCGACGCGGGAGCGACGTGGAACAATGTTACGCCGCCCGGCATCACATCGTGGAGCAAGATCTCGATCATCGATGCGGGGAGACTCGATGTGAACACGGCTTATGCGGCGGTGAATCGTATTCGCCTCGATGATCAGCGCCCGCACATCTATCGCACTCACGATGGCGGCAAGACGTGGAAAGAAATTGTGAGCGGACTCGGCGACAGCGGGCCGGTGAATGCGGTCCGAGAAGATCCCGTCCGCCGCGGATTGTTGTTCTGTGGCACCGAGCGCGCGGTTTATGTTTCGTTCAACGACGGCGACACCTGGCAGCCGCTGAGATTGAACATGCCCGCGACTTCGATACGCGATCTGGTGATCAAGGACGATGACATAGTCGTAGGAACTCACGGCCGGTCGTTTTGGATTCTGGATGACATCACGGTGCTTCGTCAGATCAGCGAACAAATAGCCGCGGGAGATGCGCATTTATTCAAGCCGCAAGTTGCGTATCGCGTTCGTTGGAATATGAACACCGACACTCCGCTTCCTCCCGAGGAACCCGCGGGCAGGAATCCGCCGGACGGCGCGATCATTAATTATTATCTGAAGTCCGCCGCGGCGACTCCGGTCGTGCTCGAGATTCTTGATTCGGCGAACAAACTCGTTGCGCGCTTTTCGAGCAACGACAAACCCGATGACATCGAAGCCATCGGAAAGGAAGTCAACATCCCGACTTATTGGATTCGGCCTTCGCAGATTCTTTCGACCGCGGCAGGCATGCAGCGCTTTGTGTGGAATCTTCATTATCCAGCACCGGAAGGTCAGAGGCCCGAGTATCCGATCGCGGCGATCTACGGCGACACCGAGAGGCATCCGCTCGGACCGTGGGCGCTGCCGGGCACATATACGGTCAAGCTCACGGTCAACGGCCAAACCTACACTCAGCCGCTGACGCTGAAGATGGACCCTCGAGTCAAAACCTCGCCCGAGGGTATCGCTCAGCAGCACTCGATTGCGATGCAATCTTATGAAGGTATGAAACAAGTTCGCGACTCGCTCGAGCAGGTTCGCAAAATCAGATCACAACTCAAAGACTTGCGCGGCCGGGGTAGTCAGGGCGCCCTTGCGGATGCGATCGACGCGCTCGAACGAAAAGCGGCGGCGATCGAAGGAACCGGCGGAGGGTTTCGCGGCGGCGGCGGCGCGGCGGCTGCGAGCGAACCGAGTCTGTCTCGAATGAGTGGCGAGTTGTTGAGTTTGATGGGACTCGTCGAAGGCGCCGATGTAGCGCCGACGACGCAGGCAGTCGCTGCCGCTCGACAGCTTCAGAGTTCGCTTGATCAGATCCTCGCTCGATGGAGCGAGACGAAAGACAAAGACGTGAAGGCGCTCAACGAGCAGTTGGTGAGAGCAGGGCTTCCGCCGCTCGCTTACTGAAGATTGTCTCTGCAATATGACGCGTAGAATCTATACCGCTGATTGGGTGCTGCCGATCAGCTCGCCTCCCGTGCGCGACGGCGCGGTCGTAGTCGACGGCGATCGAATCGTTTTCGTCGGCCCGCAGCTCGATGCCAAAACACATGCCGAGTTTGCCGGCGCTGAACGAATCAGTTTCGGTTGCGCGGCCATACTCCCCGGCTTTGTAAACACGCACAGTCATCTCGAGCTGACGTTGATGCGCGGGTTTCTTGAAGACCTCGCATTTCGCGAATGGATCATCACGCTCACTCGAACAAAGTATGAGCGCCTCAGCGTCGATGATTTGAAAGCCTCGGCGCTACTCGGGGCTGCTGAGGCGGTTCGCGCGGGCGTGACGACAGTTGCCGACACGGGTGACTCGGTTGCCGCGTTCGATGCGTTGATCGAGAGCGGTCTTCGTGGCATTGCTTACCGCGAAGTATTTGGTCCTGATCCGGCCGATGCTCAAAAGAGTCTCGAAGGCCTCAGAGAAAAAGTAGATGAGATGCGAATGCGCGAAACCGGTCTCGTGCGCGCCGGTGTTTCGCCGCACGCGCCTTACACGGTTTCGGGCGAGTTGTTCCGCCGCGTCACCGAATACGCGCTGACTCAATCGCTTGACGTCTGCATTCACGCCGCCGAATCGCGCGCCGAGCTTGAAATGATGATGTCTGGCACGGGCCCGTTCGTTGATGGACTTGCGTCGCGAGGAATCAAGTGGCAAGCGCCAGGCGTCTCGACAATCAGTTACTTCGAGTCGCTTGGTGTGCTCGAATCGCGTCCGCTTCTTGTGCACTGCGTGACGGCCAGCACTCACGACATCGAAACGCTGGCGCGTCGCGGCGCGCGCCTCGCCCACTGTCCGAAGTCAAACGCAAAGCTCGGGCACGGCATCGCGCCGCTGAAATCGATGCTCGATGCCGGACTGAGCGTTGGATTGGGTACCGACAGCGTAGCTTCGAATAATCGCGGCGACATGATCGAGGAAGCTCGCTTTTGCGGACTGATTCATCGAGCAACCGCCGCCGATTTCAGTACGCCGAGCGCCGAACAGCTTTTGAAACTTGCGACGCTTGATGGCGCGAAAGCATTAGGTCTCGATCGCGAAATCGGCTCGCTTGAAGCAGGCAAGCAAGCCGATCTGATCGCAATTGATCTTTCGCAAAGCCACAACATTCCGATTCATGATCCTACAGCCGCGATCATCTTCAGCGCGTCCGCATCCGACGTCGTCTTCACTGCGGTCGCGGGGCGTGTGCTGTTCGATCGCGAGCTCAAGACGCTCGACGAAACCACGCTGCGGAAACGAGTGACTTCTTCCGTCACTCGCATGCGTGACAATTGAGTCCCTGCCGGATCCTTCTCAGAAAATTCTCACAACAGTCTCACGCTTCTCATACTCAACTTGAATAGGCGTTCGCGCGTGATTTCAACGGATTCGCGCGCAATTCGCGGGGCGCTGTAGTCACACCCGTGCTGAGCATCTGCTCAGAGCATCCTCGCATCAGAGCAGGCTGCAGGCGCAGATTCAACGTGCGCAATCATTCTTTGCGGAGGCGTCTTATGGTGAAACGAATAGCTGCCATCGCGGTTGTGTATCTCGTTGCGGTAGTCGGATGGATCACGCTCGCCGGGACTATCACATATCGAACAGAAAATCAGGACGTCGCTCTGAAGCAACAGGTCGGGCACTTGTGGGGAACGCCGCTCGAGCAGAAAGCTCCGGCGGCTTCGCTCACTGTCGAATACAAACCACCAATTAAAAAAGCGGACGTGCTTCAGAAAGGTGTAGTTATCGTGCGCCCGTCCTCAACTGACAAATATGACTTGCCGCTGGTTCAAAGCGACATCAACGTCGGGTTCGAGCTTGATCAAAGGCAAAAGGGGTTGCTGTGGTACTCGACTTATCGCATTCGCTTCTCGGGAGACTATGTCTTTGAGAACACCCAAAACAAAAGCGGCGATATGACCGTGAACTTCGCGTTTCCGGCGGCGGACGGGCAATACGATGAATTCAAGTTTGAAGTAGATGGAACAGAGGTCCAGTTCACTCGTCAGAGCAACAACTCAATAGCAGCGACGGTTGCGTGTACGCCGAAGTCGCGTCATCGCCTGAGCGTCAACTACTATTCGCAGGGACTCGATCGATTCATCTATCGGTTCGGAGACGGCATCAGTGAGGTTCGCGACTTTAAGTTGGTCGCGGCGACAGATTTCGACGGCTACGATCACCCGTCGAACACGCTCTCGCCAAATATACCAAAGGTGCGCAGCGGACGCGGTTGGCAGTTGACCTGGGACTATAAAGATCTGATCTCCGGAAATGGAATCGGAATCGAGATGCCGCAAAAGATCAACCCGGGACCGATGGCCGCGCGAATATCTTTTTTTGCTCCGGTGTCACTGGGATTCTTCTTCTTTCTGATATTCGTCATCTCGCTGCTACGAGGAGTGCAGATTCATCCGATGAATTACTTCTTTCTGGCGGCTTCGTTCTTTGCGTTTCATCTTCTGCTGGCGTACCTGGTCGATCACGTCTCAATTCACGCGGCATTCTTTATCTGCTCGGCCGTTTCGATTTTCCTGGTTGTGTCTTACATGCGGCTGGTGGTGGGCAGCCGCTTCGCGTACATCGAAACTGGTTTGTCGCAGTTCGTGTACTTGATCGGATTCTCGTACGCGTTTTTCGTCGAAGGCTTCACCGGGCTGGCGGTCACGATTGGATCGATCATTACGTTGTTTGTGGTTATGCAGGCGACCGCGCGAATCGACTGGGCAAAACGGTTCTCGCTTGACGGAGTCACCAGCGAGGCAATTGCAACCAAGTCGTCGTAGCGATGCTGCTCTTTGTGGCATGGTCGGCTCAACGCTACAATACCGGTGATGAAAGCGCTTTCGACTGCAAGCGAATCAACCACGACCCCGGGGCGGCTCAGGATCACGCTCGAGATGATCAAGTTCGAGCACACGCTGTTCGCATTGCCGTTTGCATTTTTGGGAGCAACGCTCGCGGCGCGTGAGCTTCCGCCTCAGACATCGAGCTTCTGGTTTTCGAGGTTTTTGTGGATCACGGTTGCGATGGTTGGCGCGCGCTCGGCCGCGATGACATTCAATCGAATCGCCGACCACGAGATCGATGCCGCCAATCCACGCACCGCTACGAGAGCCTTGCCCGCGGGGCTTCTAGACTTAAGGTTCGCCGCGGTCTTTGCGATCGTCTCGTCGGCGGTTTTCTTGTTGGCCGCGTCGCAACTCAATCGACTGACGCTGATTCTGTCCCCGATCGCCCTCGGATCTGTTCTGCTTTATTCATACACAAAACGCTTCACGTTCTTTTCTCACTTCATCCTCGGCTGGTGTCTGGCGATCGCTCCGTCGGGCGCGTGGATAGCGATTCAAGGCAGGCTCACGCTGGTTCCGTTGCTGCTCTCGCTGTCGGTGATGCTGTGGACAGCAGGCTTTGACGTTTTGTACGCGTGTCAGGATTATGACTTCGATCGGCACAGCGGGTTACACTCGATTCCGCGCCGGTTCGGTATCAGCCGGGCGTTGTGGATCGCGCGAGTCATACACACGCTGATGTTTGCATCGCTCCTGGTATTCTTCCTGAATGCGCATCTCGGGTGGTTGGGGTTTGCCGGAGTGATGGCTACGGGGGCGCTGCTTGTGTATCAGCACAGCATCGTGAAAGCGGAAGACCTCTCGAGGCTGAACGCCGCGTTCTTCACGACGAATGCGTTCGTGAGCGTGGTTTTGTTTTTGACGATGGCCAGCGACGCATTCTTGTTAGGATAGTATCTGCTTTGTGCACCGCCCACTGAACCTTTGGCACGCACTCCATCCGTGACGCTCACTCCAGTCGGGGGCTCCGTGAGAACTGTCCGATGTCGGATGATATTCTCATCATGCGCGTTGAGGCGGACCTAGATGGGCTTGGTGTGGTTACCCGCACCGGGCGGCCTCACTAAAAAGGTCTGATAACTCGAATGAACAGAGACTCGCTTTGCTTGCCTACCGAATAACCGAGATTCCACCCGCTTGTCCATCATTTGGTAACGCTATTGTACCAACGACCGAGTTTGTAGTCGCATCGATCACGATCACGGCACCGTTTACGTGGATGAGCACTTTGCCTCCGCTCGTTACTGCGATCTGGTCAACGCCGAAGTAGAAGGGTGCCGCTCCGGATATCGAAATGCGTACGCCAGAATCTGTAACATTGTTGGCCGCATCAACATTGAGTACTCCGACAAGCCCATCTGGCAGCAGGACATAGGCGTGCAGGCCGTCAGGAGTAAACGCTATGGACTGGGCATTCGGGAACGAAGGAAGCGTGCCAACGAGAGAGACCGTTCCATCATTTGCAACCTGCAGCACACCGACACTGCTACTGTTCAAATTAGCAACTAAAGCAATTCTGCCGTTTGGAGAAACGGTCACATTGATGGGGCCAAGGCCGCCGCTGGAAACCGATACCCCCGTATCCGAAAGAATGCCCGTGGAAGAAAGCGATACTACGCGAATCGTATTCCCCGTAAAGCTGTTAACAAGCACCAGTCCGCTGGAAGTGACCGTAATCCCCTCTGCTGAAACAGGCAGGTTAAGCGTGCTCGCAATCCTCTTACCTGCGATGTCAATCGCGATGATCGTTGACGCATTCCCGCCGTCGGCGACCACCGCAAAGCAGTTGGGAGCACAGGTGATGGCGACATCCTCCGCAGCCATTGGAGTAGTAAGGGTTCCCGTTACGGTTGGGGGGCTCGTCGTTAAATCGAGAATAGTGGCTCTTGCAGACGAAAAACTTGTCACCACAGCGGTGGTTCCATCCGGCGTCACTGCTGTGTCGATGACATCAGAACCCAGGCTCAGGGTTGACTGGATCGACAAATGCGGAATATCCAAAATGTGGATTGACGACGAATTCCGGCTCGCAACTATTGCCTTGCCGGAAACGACAACCACGATCGTGCCGGCATTCGTTGTGCCGCCTCGAACCGGTGGAACAGGCGCAGAAGCCCCACTCAATAAAACTCCGTTGACGGTTGCAGTGGCGTTGACGATCAGGTTGCCTTGGATGGTGGGTACATTGGGGATGGAGAAAACGCCCCCAACCCCCGTCACGCCCGTGCGTCCCAGAACGCTCACGCTTGCACCCGGCAACGGTGTCGAGTTCGCGTCCACCACCAATCCAGTCACTGTCGTGAGAGGGTCGGGGATGACGTTGATTTGTACTGTACTGGCTGTGCCGAGGTTGCCTCCGAGATCCACAGCCGATGCCCCCAAAATGAGGTTTGTCGCTCCAACTGGAACCGCGAAGTCAAACTGATAAGGCGCAACGGAATCCGTGAAGACCACATTCCCGTTCACCAAAAAGTCAACCGACACCACCTGCACATCATCTGTGGCCTGGGCTGTAATGGTAATCGTTGATCCTTCAATGACTGTAGCTCCAACGGACGGAGCGGTAATGCTGACAATCGGAGGAACACCGGCTCGATCTTCGAGAGACAGATACTGGCCTATGAAAAGTCTCGTGTTTCCTGTCGTGCCATTCTCCGGCCCGACGATAAAGAATTCCCCCGTCATGTAGACATAGTTCGCGTCAACGGCGATGCCCGTCCCCGCATAGTCTCCTAGGGGAGCAAAATCCAGAACGGTGCGGAGAAGCGGAGTGCTTGGATTCGCAATGTCAACAATCGGCACCGCGTTGGGGAACAGCTGCTCAGCCGCGAATGCGAACCTACCGGCCAGTTCCACATCTCTGGGAACAAAACCATTTGGACTGCCTCCAGGCAAACCTCCGATAATTCGCGGGTTGGCCGGTGTGCTGAAATCAACTACCTGCAACCCGCCGGTGAATGCTGCGACATAGGCTTCCGTGTTTCGAACCACCAGATCCTTCGCATCGCCCGGGATGGGAAGGTTACCGATGATCTGGGGGTTTGCGACGTTGGTTATGTTGATGACCCTGACTGCGCTGGATGGCGAACCATCAGCCACCACGGCTGTGTTGCCGGTAACGTCCACTCCTTTCGCGGTTCCTGGAGTGTCCACCGAGCCGACAATGATAGGCGCAGACGGATTGCTAACGTCAATGATCTGCAGCCCGGATGCTCCATCGGCAACATAGGCGCGCGTCCCCGAGACGACCACATCTTGCGCCTCGCCAGGCGTGTCAACTGACCCGAGCAACGTAGGGTTTGTGGGATTGCTGATGTCAATGATCCGTAGGCCAGCCGATCCATCAGCTACGTAGGCCCGATTGCCCACGATCCTCACATCATTAGCATTGCCGGGAGTGTCTAAGGAACCAACTATCGCTGGTGACCGCCTGTTTGAGACACTTACTACCTGCAGACCCGCGGCTCCAGCTGCTACGTAGGCGAATTCCCCGGAGACATCCACGTTGTTTGCATAGCCAGGAATCGTCAATTGCGAAAGCGCGGTTGGCGCGAAACTGCTCACGCTTACCTGCACGGGCGGCGCCGTGAAGCCGTTGTTGCTGACGGTGATAGTGGCTGTACCGTCGTTGCCAGCAAAAACTAAACCATCGACTGCGCCAAAGTTGGCTATGGCCAGATTGCTGGAATTGTAGTTAGTGCCCCGGCTCCTCGATGTGAGATTGATGGAATTGCCGTCGATCAGTCTGCCAGTCACGGTCAATTGCTGTGTGGCTTCGCCAATGATTGTGTTTACGAGCAGCACTATGTGCGTGGGCGTGGCCTGGATAGACTGTAGCGTTTGGGCCAGATTGAAGCTGTTCGGGTCCAGAGGATTGCTGCCGGTTTGCACTTCCAGGCCGTCGCCTATGCCGTCGCCGTCAGTATCAAAGATTCGCAGATTAGTGCCCAGCTGAAATTCCCGCAGATTGGTGAGTCCGTCGCGGTCGAAGTCTTCCTGTGCATCGACGGGGTTGTGTGGATCGAGTCCCAAACTGATCTCGATATCGTCGGGAATGCCGTCGCCGTCGGAATCAATATTCGATAGAACTACTTTGGCTGTTGTGATTCCCGATGCGCCGTCGTTACTCGATTGTATGACCACTGTGCCGCTCGCGACCGCCGTCACCAGTCCATCGGTGCTTACCGTTGCGATGGCTGAATTGCTCGTCGTGTAGTTCGTGCCGGTGCTGCCGGCGGTGACGTTTCTTGTGGAGTTGTCAGGGTATGTCGCCGTGACAAGGAGTTGAGCCGTCTGCCCGGCGGCAGTGAAGGACGGGTTCGCCGGAGTCATGCTGAGCGAGGCCGGAACCTGCGTTGCGGCGCCGAGGACGATCGCCGGAAGATTGACCGCTCCGTTTACCGGAACGGTAAAGAACGCAGACTCTCCGGATGTAGTAAGGCCGTTCCTGACGCAAGTCGCTCGAGCCTTAACTTGGCCAAAGTTGGCGGGGATGTTTGGAAGCACCCAGGAGCCGTCGGGGTTGACGCGAACCGTGCGGTTCAACACGCTGACCGTGCAATTCTGGTCGAGGTTTTGACCCAGTCCCGCTGTGCAAAGCATCAGCACGGCTACTGCCACGATCTGCAACACCTTCGAAGTTCTGCTTCCCATCGCTACGGCCTCCTTGCCTCGCTCTTACGCACGGCCGCCAACTCAGAGTCGACGTATTCAATCAATTTCTCCAAACTCGGGACACCGTCGATTCGATTCCCGTTCACGAAGATCACCGGGCTCCCACGAATTCCCCGTCTGGCGCCAACTTCAAGGTCGGCGTTCACTCGCGCGGAGTATCGATGCTGCGCGAGCACTTCCGCGAACTTCGCCTCGTTGAGGCCGACACGCCCCGCTAGCGCGATCAGGTCTTGCTCACGAAGCGAATCCTGATGATCCAGAATGTATCTGGCGAACTCCCAGAAGCGGCCCATCGACGCCGCTGTCATCGCGGCTTCATGAGCGAGCGGCGCCTGTGGGTGAAACGCCAGCGGAAAATTCCGAAACTGAATGCGAACTGTTGAGTCATACCTGCGAACAATCTGATCCAATACGTCGACAGCGGGCCGGCTGACGGGACTCTGCAAGTCCGCAAAGAATTCGAGCGTCACCGGAGCTTCAGCCGGACCTCGACTCAGGAAGTTATCCGGGATCTCTGCCATCGCTCGCATTCGCAGTTGCTCGCGCTGAACGACTTGTTTCAACTGATCATAGGACAGGGCTCCGGAGTATTCCTTCCCATTCACGAAGAAGGTGGGTGTTCCCTGCACTCGCAACTTTTCGCCTTCGATTTTGTCAGCGTCGATGAGTTTCTTAAGGCGCTCGCTGTCCAGATCCTTCTTGAAGCGATCAATGTCCAGTCCGAGCTTTGTCGCGTGCTGAACCAGGTCTTCGCGCCCGACGGCTGACTGATTGGCGAAAAGCACATCGTGCATTTCCCAAAACTTTCCCTGCTCCCCGGCGGCAAGCGCAGCCTGATGCACAAGCGGCGCTGCAGGGTGCATGCTGAGCGGAAAGTGTTTGAACTGAACGGCCGTTTGAACACCTTCAACACCCTTGGATTGCAGCTCTCGAAACGCTTGGGCGAACCGGGCGCAGAACGGACACTGGAAATCCGTGAATAGGACTATCTCCACGCGATCGGTTCCGGCCGCTGAAGCTGGTGGCTGGCCGCCGCCGGCCGCGAATTGCGCCACGATGATGAGAATCCAGAGAGGTGCTGTCATTTCTTTTGCTCCGCTCTGATCTGTTCGCGGGCGACCATCTGTGGAGGCCAGGTCCGCGAATGGAAGTTCTCATCCACGATCCGGTCTTTCGTGCCCGGCGGAAGAACCTGCAGCGTCTTCAGGAATTCGATCACGGCATCCTGTTCCGCGGGCGTCAAAGCCTGGAAGGCCAAGCGCGATTCCCTGGCCTCGCCCGAATGCGCCAGCACCGATTGCCGCAGCGTGGTGAAAAGGCCGTGATGAAAGAAGGGCGGTTCGTTCGCCGCGCCCCACAATCGCTTCGTCAAAAAACGGCGGTTGCCTTCTTTGAACTTCTTTGACCACTGCGACTGATTCATGTCGAGAGGCTCAGCCTCATCCGGTTCGCAAATGTCGTGGAGCTTGAAATCGGTGTAGGCCTCGACCCAAACGGTGCCAGAACCATCGGGACGCAGACGTGGCGCCGGCAATGCGTCGCTTGAAAGATCGACCTGAAAGTCACGTATCTCGCCGCTACGAAGGTTGCCCGGTATGTTGAAGGGATTCGGCTCAGAGTAAATCCAACCCTTCTTGTCGAGCGCCAGGCGAGGAATGTGACATGTAGCACAGCCGATCTTCTCGAATGCCCGTTCGCCGAGCCACACTGCTTGCTCGATTTCCGGGTCTCGAGGAATGACGCGGCCCGGAACCTGAATCGTGGCTTGCCAAACCGTCACCGCGGTAATGTCAGCGCGAGTGAGCTCGTTTTTGAAACCGTCTCCGTCGGGATCGGTATCCAAGCCGAAGCGCTCGGTGGACTGGATTCCGTGATGATGGTTGAAAGCGGTGTTGCTGAACTCGCGAAGAGATACGACGTTGCTGGCTTGATGCCACGGGCGGATCACGAGGCTGGGCGGATTGTTCGATCCAATCGAGAGCAGGCTCAGCCGCCCCAGTCCTTCCACTTTCGAAGTGTCCCAGAGGCCCTCCTTAGTCAGGGTCAGTTTTCCAAACCGAATGCCTTTCGCAATGAGGTCCTTTGTTTCGCCACGCTGAATTGAATCCCGAATCTGCTGGAGCTCCTCGGTCATCTGGCGAGCGAGCATCTCAAGATATCCGGCGCCGAACATACCAGTCGTCGCGCGCAGGTCAGCGGCTGTCTGTAAGTTTGCTGCTTGCCCGGTTTCATCGACCGTGCCGCGCGTAGGCAACGTATCCGCCGGGTCGAACGTAGCGAAATCGAACCGCTGCCCCAACACGAAAACGTTTGTAACGAAGTCGCCGCCGCCGCCCGATATTCCATACGGTGAGTTGTGACAACCCGCACAGGAGTTCGCGTCGGGCGCAGAGACACGATTGAAACCGCGAGCGCCCTTCAACGGCCTCGACGGATCAGAGAGCGGCCTCCCCGTGCCCTTGGTCAACGGGCGCCCCCCGCCTTCCTGCTCGGTCCAGTTGGCGTTGAAGAGGAGTTTTCCGTGTGCTAGCAGCCGTTCCACGGATATCGCGAGTTCCTGTCCATCTCGAAGATGCACCGGGACCGAAATCTCTTGACCAATAGAGGACATTTTCCCCGGTGCTGATTGAACCGCGGTACTCGGACTTTGGGAGAACGATTGATCCGTCATGAGCACAGAAAGCAGCACAAAGTTGGCGAAAAAGAGCCCCACTCGCAAATATCTCGAGATTTCAACGCAACTCATTCGTCTATATCTCCAGAGTGCTGTTGAATAGCAACTCATCGGCAAAATGCCGCCGCTTGAATCCACTAAGAGAGTTTGCCGCGGCACAGCGCGGGAATGCGGTTAGTGTGATCCGGTCTTTACTCGCATTGACGGGCACAGTCAAAACCAAAACGATTGCAGTCACACGCTTTCCTTTCGGCACATTGCCTCTGAAATGTATGGCCGATTGAAACCAGCAGCGCCACTGAATACTCAATTCGTCTTTCACTACTAGACACAACTTAATTCCTGACCACAGCTCTAGGCCTCTTTTCAGGAACTCTCCAGTAGAGCCCGACGGGATCGCCCTGCAGGCGTTGTGTCGCAAGCCACTTACCGCTGACGTTCTCGAAGAATATTGAGCTTATGATCTCGTCGCGACTACCCTCAGCAGTCTCGCGGTCAGCAGTTATTAATGAATACTCGATCAGGACATATGGGCCCGTCTCGATGCGGTGCAACAGTCGCGCCCTTCTCCCGGCTACAATTTTCCGCCATATGTCACTCCAGTTTTCGGGAGTCCGCTTCATTTCTTTGTCTTTTTCCAGCATGATCTTCTGAGAATCATCAGTCCAAGAGCTAAGCCACCACTCGAAATTCGTTTGAGCCATTGCTGAGATCAATGCGGTCAGGGCCTGTTCGGGAGAACTGTATGATGCCTCATTCCTTCTTACAAACTTTATCTCAGCCGGCTGGTTGTACTTGTATTGTTTATAGTTGTAGACGTTCTCTGTGACCAGTTGTTTATTGCCTTCGAAAGTGAGTGGGAATCCTCCATCTTGGGCGCTCACGAGCGTGGGCAAAAGACCAAACCATCCTCCCAACAGCAAGTTTATGAGCGCCGCCTTCATGAGCTCAAATGAAAGTCCCTTTTTAAGTGTCATAGTTGGATCTCTTCGTTCACCGGAAGCATCCCGGGAGTCTTAAGGGATTGATGGTCCACACGAGTTAACCATTGCCAATCCTAACGGCATAACCTCAGCGTTGCTTTGAGCTAATTGCATTCATAGTTGGACAGGGATTACAAAACTGAAGTCGCCAAGAACACCTCCCGATATCAACTCAAACGTCGGGGCAATCTCCAAGCGACCATCGAATAATTGGAAGATTACGGTAGCGGAGACACCACTCCACTGGCAGGGTGGCGAGTTTTTCGCCCCCGGCTGATTAGCTTCGGTTGTGTACAAGGTCCAGCTGCACGTCGCACCGCTGCTCAGAGCTACGCTGCCGCCGATGATCTTGCCGTCCGCAAGTTTGGCGTCAGCGGTCAAGGCAGCCGTAAGTCCGAGGTTGAATCCCCCACTCACTATGTCAGGCGTTGTCGGACAATTGTACATCGTCCATCTCCCAAAACCTCCGCCTGCCACGCCGGCTTTGAAGAAGATACCTAACTTGAAATTCTTATTAATCCATGCGGCAACATCGTCTCCAAATACAGGGATTTTGTCCACGACCTTGGTCACCAGTTTCTGGATAAGTGCGGGTCCAGCAAGCGGTATTTCTATGGTTCCACTGGCCTGAAACCCTCCTTCGAGCTCAACGACCTTTTCCTGGTCCTGAGAGGCTTTGCAACAACTGGTGGCGCTTTTTCCGCTTCCAGAGAACGCAAAATTCAGCTTCTCGGACTCCTGACCAAACTCAGGTTCTATGAACTCGAGAAATTTTCCTACAGGAGATTGGGCTAACTCCTTCACACTCCATGTAACACTCGTAGTCGTGCCAAATGGAGTATCTGGAACCTTTGAACCCGCGCAACTTCCATTAGCACACTTGTCATTCTCTGTGCATTTATCGTTATCACTACAGATCTGCCCATTTTTCGCAGTGTCGGTGACGCAGGTTGAACCTTGGCATATCTGGCAGGACGGGCATGTCGCTGCACTCCCAACCTGATTTGGGTCCCCCCCGCAATGCCATCCAGCCTTCAGCACTCCCACGCCGGGGCTCGAGCGAATCACTCGGCCGTCATCACTCACAACCCCCGTTCCGATTGCGACGAATGACCCAATGTCATGGTCGAACGAATACATCTCGGTCACGGCTCGTGGCTTGAGTCCGTCGACGTTTGGAAGCGTGATCGCCGCGGGTGGATTGAACACGGCTCCCGCAGGCTGAATCGTCACGATGAATCTCGGTTGTTGCCCGAAGCCGGGGACCATCGGCACCTTATCTCCGTGGACAACCGTTACGCTGACGCAACCCGTCTTTGAGCCGCCGGGGAACGTCACCTGACCCGGCCCGAAAGTCAAAGAGAAGCCCGGCGCTTCGGGAATCGTCAGCGTTCCGCCGCCTGTTGTCGGCGTCACGCAAAGCTGGTTGTTCGCGTTCAGAGCCAAAAGATAAATCGGCTGGCTGAGCGTGTTGTTCTGTCCGGCGACCGTCACCAAATCATAGTCGAGCGTAGGATATGTGCCGGGGCGTTGAGCGGTCGAGCCATCCACCAATAACTTCACAAAGCCGACCGGAGCTTGCAGTATCGTGAACTGGCCTTGCGCATTGGTCTGGATCGCTGCAACAGATTGAATGATGTTGCTATTCGAATGCAGCAGGTTGGTGAGCACCGCGCGGATTGTGACGCCGGGAATCGGCACGTTGCTGTTGTCAAGCACCACTCCCGAAATTGTCGTGTTCGACGGATTGCCTGGCACCCTGCCGGACGCCGTGAAGCTGACCGGGAAACTCGTATTCGAAGGGAAGGTGGCTTCAACGAGATTGTTGGCGTTGCCCTCCTGCAAGCCGAGCGTCAATGTAGCCGCAACGCGGCCGTCGGAGTCAGTGTTGACCGTGAACGTGGGTTGGCCACCGAAGCTGCCGCCCCCCTGCTTGACGGTGAAGGTCACCGGAACGCCCGCGAGCCGGTTGTTGCCAGCGTCTATCACGACGGCTATCAGCGGCCTGGGCAGCGGCTGATTGGCCGCGCCGATCTGGTCGTTTCCAGTGTCGATGACGATCTTCCCAGCCGGACCCTGAGTGCCGGTCGCCGTAAAGATAGCCGTCCCGCTGAAGCCGACCGAGTACGCTTCGACTGAGTTGCCGCCCGCGCCGGCTCGCATTCCTAACTTCCATTGTGCTTGCGCCTGGCCCTGGCCGTTGGTTGTCGCGATCACCGTCGCAGCCAGCGGCCCTCCACTATTCACCATTCCGTCGTCTTGGACGACCTTGAAGATCACCGGCTTGTTAGGAACAGGGTTCCCGGCTGCGTCTGTCACCGCAACTACCAGCGGCGCTGGAAGGACGGACCCAATTGCGCCCGTCTGGTTGTTTCCCGAGATCAACCGAATCTGAGGCAAAGTCGGCGTCTGCCTCGTCACCACGATCTGAGTCGTCGCCGCGTTTCCAACGCGGTCGCGACCCACTGCCTGAATGACGTTGGTTCCGAGGGCCAGTGGAACATTCACCGCGAGGAATGTTCGGTTAGCCACTTGAGCGGTGACCGCGTTGACCGCGACCTGGGCTTGTTCAGAATTCACCGTGCCGACGACGATGTCGTTCACGTTGCCGGCTACCGAGATCGAGGCCTCAGTTGTCACGAACTGGTCGGGCGGCGACGTGATCGTTACGTGAGGCGGCGTCGTATCCAGCGTCACCTCGATGCTGCTGGTCCCACTCGCTCCCGCGCCGGAGGTCGCGCTCGCGGTGACGATGTTCGGCCCTTCGGCCAGGGGAAGCGCTACGCTGAAGCTGCCGTTGACGACCGCTGCCGGAACGGAGTTGACCGTGACTGTCGCCGTTGGATCGTCGACAGTACCGTTGACGGTAGTCGGGCTGATGTTGAGATAGCTCAAGTTCGCGGGTGATGTGATCCTCACAATCGGCGCGCGCGTGTAGGTCAGAGAGAGACTAGACGGACTGATATTACCGGCGACATCCGTGGCAATTGTGTTGATTGAATTTGCGCCCGGCGTCAGCGTCACGTTACAACTGAAGTTGGCCCCATTCACACTTGCGGGGATTCCGTTGCAGGTAACGCTTGCGAGACCGGAGAGCGCCTCTTGTATGGTTCCACCGATTGCAACCGGCGAAAAGAAGATATTCGATCCGTTAGCTGGTGAAGTGACGTTTAGGCTCGGAGGCGTCTTGTCGAGCTTCACTACCGCGACAGCAGTAGCGATGTTTCCCGCCTTGTCTACGGCGGTTCCTGCGACTGTTTGGCCTGCCGTTTCTAAAGTGACGGTGCTCGGCGCGGTGCAAGTGGCAATACCGCTCGTCTTATCCGAACAAGTAAATGAAACCGTCGCGTCAGAACGATTCCATCCCGCCGCATTCGGCGCGGGGCTCACCACGGCGGTGATTGTTGGCGGAGCATTATCAACACCGTTGATCTGAATCGTCAGACTCTCGCCTGGCTTGCCGCGCAACTCGACGGAGAGTTGATTAGCCGGCAACAGTGTCACGGTCTTGGTAAGGAGCTTGACGGTCGCGTTGAAATCGCTCTCCTTGAAAATCACGGCGCCATTCAGTGAAACGATTGCGCTGGAAACTCCGCTGCTATCGATGCGCATTGTAAATGTTGTAGTTGGATCGAGAACTGTGAAGGTCCTGGTGTCGGCTGCCGGCGCTCCATTGCTCCGGACGTATTGCTGCGGCCCGAAGGCCACGAACGTACCGCCGGAGGCGATACCGGAAAGGATGGCTAACAGCGCTACACATCCCGCCGCCCGCCAGGCCGCTTTCAAAAACGGATAGCTTCCGGAACGTCCGCGGATCTGTACTGGATGCTGACCCGGTTCCGAGCGGTCATCCGTCACATATGCCGGGAAGAGTTCTACGGCGATCCCTGATCGCACGCGGCTGCATTTCATTTTGCTGACCTCCAGGACCCTCGGAGGATCGATATGTGCGCATTAAACTGCTTGCGCGTTCCATTCATTTTGAAAGCCGGTTGTGCGGGGAGCGCAACCCAGTGGGCTCGAGCGGCGAACAGCATATTCGCAAACACCTGAGGTGTCAAGAAAAATTTGTAACTTTCATATCTGTATTCGTTTACGAAACGCCGTTAGCGTCTGTCAGTCGACAATTCACGCCTGAGTAAATGCGGCCTTTGCAATGCAACGGGGGTGTGCACATCCACGAGGCCTGGATAGCCGAGTGCAAAAGGAAATATAATCGCGATTCAATTCTGAGGATCGCGCTATTGCGGCGGCGTTCATAGACTCAAGAATGAAGAGAATCCTAATTACCGGCGGCGCCGGGTTTATTGGAAGCCATCTGGTCGATCGTCTTCTCGACGCCCCCGATGCTCGCGTAACGGTCGTCGATAATTTCAACGACTTCTACGATCCCGCCATCAAGCGCGCGAACATTGCTCCGCATCTCGCAAAAAAGAATTGCGAGTTAGTTGAAGCCGACATCACGGATTCGCGCGCAATGGAAGACCTATTCTCGCGATCGAAGTTTGATTGCGTGGTTCATCTGGCGGCGCGAGCCGGCGTGCGGCCGTCACTCGAAAACCCGCTTGCCTATGAAACAACGAACGTGCACGGCACATTCAATCTGCTCGAAGCCGCTCGCCGAAACGAAGTGCCTCGCTTTATTTTCGGCTCATCGAGTTCGGTCTACGGGGTAAACTCGAAGGTGCCGTTTTCTGAAGACGATCCGGTCGCAAGCCCTATCTCTCCGTACGCGGTAACAAAGATCGCTGGCGAAGCGGCGTGTCATACGTACAGTCATCTGTACGGGCTGCGAGTTGTTTGTCTCAGGTTGTTCACCGTCTACGGCGCGCGGCAGAGACCCGATCTTGCCATTCACAAATTCGCGCGTTTGATCTCGAGGGGTCTTCCCATTCCGATGTTTGGTGACGGAAGCACGCGTCGTGATTACACCTACATCGACGACATCGTCGCGGGATTGATTGCGGCGATGAACTACAATGAGAGTACGTTTGAAGTGATAAACCTCGGTGAATCGCGAACCGTTGAGCTTCGGCGACTGGTCGAATTACTCGAGCAGGCGTTGGGCAAACGCGCGATCATCGATCATCAGCCGCAACAACCGGGTGATGTGCCGGTAACCTTCGCGGATGTGAGCAAGGCGCGGCGCTTACTCGGCTATGAACCGGCAATGCAGATTGAAGATGGGATTTTGAGATTCGTTGAATGGTTTCAGGAACAATCCGGTTTAATGTAATCAACGCGGCGATTGGTCGTCCCTTTGAGGGGAATCGGCAGCTTGAGTCTGAAACTCAATAGCTCTAATCTTCCACTACGATGTCGACATTGCACAAACATCAACATTCTCCGGCTCACAATTACTTTGAAGAGGAGATCGCCTGGGCGAAGGGCTCGGATCCATCCTATCCGTTCGAAACGGAGATGGATGGCGCCAGGCTTTTGATTCGGCTCAACGATTTTCCTGAAGAGAATCTCTATTCGCTCTTTGTCAACGATCTCGCGGCCGGTGACTTCGACGAGTGGCCCGCGCGCTGGACCAGACCCGATGAAACAAAACCATCCGAACCGGAGCTATCCGTTTTCCTGCCCGTCTTCAACGAAGAAGACAACATCGAATTGCTCAATCTCAATCTGACCGAAGAGCTGACCAAACTCGGACGCAGCTATGAAGTGATCTACGTTGATGACGGCTCGACTGACAACAGTCTCGCGAGGTTGCGAGAGATTGCCGCAAGCGATCGGCACGTTCGCGTAATCTCACTGCGGCGCAATTACGGACAGACCGCCGCGATGAGCGCCGGAATCGATCACGCGCGGGGCAGCATACTCATTCCAATGGACGCCGATCTGCAAAACGATCCGGCGGATATCGGTCGGCTGCTCGCGAAACTCGACGAGGGTTACGACGTCGTGTCGGGCTGGCGCAAGGATCGCAAAGACGAGTGGCTCACTCGCCAGCTTCCTTCGAGGATCGCCAATAGACTGATCTCAAAAATGAGTGGCGTTGATCTTCACGATTACGGGTGCAGCCTGAAGGCGTATCGCCGCGATTCGCTCACCGGCGTGAAACTCTACGGCGAGATGCACCGATTCATTCCGATCTTTGCGGGATTCGCGGGCGCTCGTGTAACCGAGATACCGGTCACTCATCACGCGCGCCACGCGGGCGAGTCCAAGTACGGGTTGTCGCGAACGATCAAAGTGATCTTCGATATGATCACAATCAAGTTCCTGTCGAGTTATCTGACCAAACCACTTTATCTGTTCGGCTGGGCGGGCCTGGTGTGTCTGGTGATCTCGTTTCTGACATTCCTGTTGGCACTTTATTATCGAATCTTCCAGGGAGTGCATCTCAACCGGATGCCTGCGGCCACTCTGTCGATGATCATGTTTGCGATGGGGTTTCAATTCATCTTCATGGGCTTGCTCGCTGAAATGATCGTCCGCACTTATCACGAATCGCAGGACAAAGCGACTTATCTGATTCGCGAGAAGATCAATATTGAGGATAGCGATCGATGAGCGGCGGCGGCGTTGAGGCAGCAGAGGAGCTGAGGAGCGGAGGAGCGGAGGGGACTGAGTTACCAGTCCCCTCTGCTCCTCGGCGCCTCCGCCCCTCGGCAGCGACCGTCGTCATTGCCGACATCGCGGTAGCCAATCTAACCGAAGACGAGACTGTCGCCGCTATTGACGAGTTGATCTCACAAGGCGGCTCGCATTACGCGGCGGTGGTCAACGCGGCGAAGATCGTTGCGGCGAATCGAGATGAACGCCTAAAACAAATTCTGCTCGATGCCGATCTCGTCACCGCGGACGGAATGTCTGTGGTTTGGGCGTCACGCATTCTGGGCGGACCGCTGAAGCAACGCGTCACTGGCATCGACCTGTTCGAGCGATTGATCGAGCACGCCGCTCATCGTGGCTTATCGGTTTATTTCGTGGGGGCCAGCGAAGAGTCCGTTTGCGGCGTGGTCGAACGGTTCACGCAGAAGTACCCGCCGCTCAAAATTACCGGATACCATAACGGCTACTTCACGGACTCCGAGAGTCAATCGCTCGTCGAATCGATAAGACTCAGCCGCGCTGATTTACTGTTTGTCGCGATGGGCTCACCGGCGCAGGAATACTGGATCGCTTCGAACATCGAGAACGCTGGAGTTCGCTTCGCGCTCGGCGTAGGCGGAAGCTTCGATCACGTGAGCGGGCTGGCTCGGCGCGCTCCGCGATGGATGCAGCAAATTGGATTTGAGTGGCTGTATCGATTCTTGCGCGAGCCCCGCCGCATGTGGCGACGATACTTGATTGGCAACTCGCTATTCATCTGGTTGATCGCGCGTCAGCGCCTAAGTCATAGTAGCGGAGACACCACCGCGCTTAGTTGATAAGCATTCAGTTGGTGTCAAACCATCTTCGAAGTGTGCCACACAAAAGGAGCGAAACATGAAAACGGCCAGTTGCTTACTGGTGTGGCTCACACTGCTGCCAATGGTACGCGAGCAAGCTCCGAAATCAACAACTGAACTGCCCGCCATCGCCGCAAGCGGAGCCTTCTTCGCATTGTCCGTCGCTGACATTGACGCAAGCGCCAAGTGGTACTCGGAGAAACTGGGTCTGAAGGTAGTGATGCAGGCCCCTAAGCGAGATCACGCGGCCGTCACGGTGCTCGAGGGAGGGGGACTGATCGTCGAGTTGATTCAGCACGATGATGCGATGCCGCTCGGCAAAGCCGCGCCCGCGGTCAAAGGCAACCTGTTCGTCCATGGAATGTTCAAAGCCGGGGTCATCGTTGATGACTTCGACAAGACCCTCGCTATGCTCAAAGAGCGTGGCGTGGAGATTTTCATTGGACCGTTTCCCGCAAGAGCGAACCAAAGGGCGAATCTCATCATTAAGGACAATGCCGGAAATCTGATCCAATTCTTTGGAAAATAGATGAGCCGCACATTGACTCAATACCAAACCAACAGCTCGGGTAAACCATCGTACGTTGTTGCCATTTGCCTGCGTGAAATATGGCGATTCGATCGAGGGCATGAAGGAGGAGGCCTCGATTCATTTTTGATTCCAGCGAGGAAAGAGAATGAATGTCGATCTAAGAAAACGGTTTTGTAAGAGGAATGCGGGCCTGGTTATTTCACTGCTGATTCTAACCGGCCTCTTCGCCAGCCCTGTTTCCGCCAGCGTTCTTGAATCACAGCACGCCGCTGCGAAACGCCCCGTGCGGGTTTTGTTTATCGGCAATAGCTACACCTACTTTAATAATCTCCCGCTGATACTCGAGCAGTTGTCGGAATCCGCGAAAACACCTATTCAAACCAGGATGGTCACAGCAGGGGGCGCGACCTTATTTGACCACTGGGAAAAGGGCGCTGCACTGAAAGCTATCCGTGAGCAGTCCTGGGATTACGTGGTTCTACAAGATCAAAGCACCCTCGGCGCTTACATCATCGACGGTAAGAATAGAATCGCTGACCCGCGATACCTGCACAAGTACGCGCGCTTGTTCGACAAGGAGATAAGGAAGTCCGGCGCCAAAACGGTTTTCTTTCTCACCTGGGCGCGCAAGGATTCAATGGAAAGAGATCAAGCGTCGTTGAACTATGCCTACATCTCCATAGCGCGCGAGTTGAAGGCTTTGGTCGCGCCTGTGGGCATTGTTTGGCAGAGGGTCAGAAACGCGAACCCAAACCTTGCACTCTACATCGAAGACAATTCACATCCGACAAGTACGGGCAGTTATGCGGCTGCGTGTGAACTTTACGCGGCAATCAATGTCAAGAGTCCGGTCGGGCTTCCTTATCAGATCAATGGAAATCCGGCTGATGATGAGGGCAACGTTGACGCCAAGAAGCAGGTGCCGCTCGTCAACCTTTCTGCCCAGGATGCGACGCTTATTCAGCGCGCGGCGTGGGAGGTCCATCAACAGATGAGAGCCTCCGGCGGATATTTGTCTGCGTCTAAGCCGCAGCTCGCGGATCTGCCTCGACTCCCCGCGGGAAAACAGCCCACGATCAACGACCTGGAAGGCTTGTGGATCGGTCGACTCAATTTCTATCCCGTACCCTGGCCTGCAACGATGGAGCTGAAACTCCATCATGAAAATGGTCATTGGAAAGCACAATTGAACATCAAGTTTGAAGGGCATTCGAACTCAGACACAGCACCGGAAATAACAGACTTCAAGATCACCGAGACGGGAATTTCGTTTCTTGACGAGAAAGGTGTGAGCGGCATTTCTATTCATTACAATGCAGCTTTCACGGGCAGTGCGCTGTCCGGGGTTGCGGAAGCAAAGGCCGCAGATAAGCCAATCTATGTAAAAGGGTCGTGGGAATTAAGACGGCAGAATTAGCATCGTCATTCGCTGAGCGGATAATAATTTAGCCAACGGGGGGGTGCGGATCATCCCTCACCTCTTCATCCTCGTCACGCGACTTTGACGATCTCTAAGAGTCGATCCTCGTTGATGCGCCCCTAAGCCGTTTCGAGCGCGGCAAACTTCGCTACAAATTTCTTGAGGCCGTAACCTGGGAAGCTCACGGTGAGCTTCGAATCCTCCCCGGCCCCTTCCAGTCTGAGCACGACGCCGTTTCCGTACTTCGCGTGCTTCACATGCGCGCCGACGCGAAACTTGTGCGGAGGAGCGGAAGAGCCCGAGTGCGGAGGTGAGCCTTTGGGTGCTCGACGGCCTCGCTCCTCGACTCCTGTGCTCGCCGGCTTGTCTGCTGCTCTTCCACGTTGCTCGCCGTCTTCAGCGGTTCGCCGTTTGAAGAACTCGCGCACGCCTTCGACCGAGTTGTAAGTCTTGCCCGCGTACGTGGAAGTCTTCTTAACCGGATGCGAAGGCTCATTGCGCAGCGCGGCTGCCTTTCGATTCTCTTTGGTTTCAGGCCGCTCGGCGAATCCGAGCCACGAAGCACCCGGCGAAAGGTTCTCGAGCAACTCGATCGGCAGCTCGTTCAAAAACCTCGAAGGCTCGGTTATTGATTCTTCTCCGAAGATGCGGCGCTGCATCGCGTGCGTGATGTACAGGTTCTTTTGCGCGCGGGTGATTGCCACGTAGCAGAGCCGCCGCTCTTCTTCCAGATCTTCTTCGCTTGTGGCCGCTCGCGAATGAGGAAACAGCCCTTCTTCCATACCGGCGATGAATACTACCGGAAACTCGAGTCCCTTAGCCGAGTGCATCGTCATCAACGTGACCCGTGCATCGGCCTTGTATTGATCCGTATCGGCAACCAGTGCTGCGTGATCGATGAAATCCTGAAGCGATTCCCCCTGCTCTTCGGCTTCGACCGCCGCGGTCACAAGCTCTTCGATGTTGAGCAGGCGTCCCTCGGCCTCGACACTCTTTTCTTCTTCGAGCGATCGCACGTAGCCGGTGTCGAGCGTCGCCGCCTTTACGATTTCCGAGAGCGTCACTCCATCTGCGGCGCGCGTGGCCAACCGCTCGATTATGCGTTTGAAGCTATCGAGCGCGGTTGTTGCTCGCGGTCCGACGGCTCGATTCTCAACCGCAAGCGAGATCGTCTCCCACAACGACAGCGTTAGCTCGCGTTGCTTCGTCTGAAGCACGTCGAGGGTGCCCTTGCCGATTCCGCGAGGGGGCGAGTTGATCACTCGAGCCATCGCGATATCGTCTTGCGGGTTCGTCGCCAGCTTAAGGTAGGCGATGATGTCTTTAACTTCAGCGCGATCGTAGAACGAGAAGCCGCCGACGATGTTGTAAGGAATGCCACGGCGTCTCAGCGCTTCTTCAAACAACCGGGACTGAGCGTTTGTGCGATACAGCACGACGCAACGCAACTCGTGCGATTCGCGTTGATGACTGGCGACTCGATCCGCCACGAACGCGGCTTCGCCTTCGGCGTCGTATGACTGGTAATAACGGATTTTCTCGCCGTCGCCTAGCTCAGGCGTCGCGTAGAGAGTTTTTGGCAGACGCTGGCGATTCAGTTCGATGATCTTGTTTGCTGCGGTGAGTATGTTCTGAGTCGAGCGGTAATTCTGCTCGAGCTTGATAATTTTCGTTCCCGCGAAGTCGTTCTTGAATCCCAAAATGATATTGAAGTCCGAGCCCCTGAACGAATAAATGCTCTGATCGATATCGCCGACAACACACAGGCTGCGTCCCTGCCAGAGATCATCAGACTTCAGTGCTTCGGGCTTCGTCGAGCCGACTGCGATCAATCGCGCAAGCTCATATTGGATGCCGTTTGTGTCCTGGAACTCGTCGATCATCACGTGCTTGAAGCGATCGTGATAGTACTTCCGCACGTCGCCAGCGTGCCGAAGCAGCTCGACGGCTCTGATAAGCAGGTCGTCGAAGTCGAGTGCGTTCGATTTCTTCAGCCGTTCTTCATAGAGCTTGTAGATTCGCGCAATTCGATCCGTCCGATCATTTTCATAGTCGCGTTGATTCGCATAAGCCTTGGGCGATGTCCCTCGGTTTTTCGCTCCGCTTATTGCGCCCAGCGCTTGTCGCGCAGTCAGCGACTTATCGTCAATCTCGAGGTCCTTCATGATCCCGCGAACAAGCCGCACCTGATCGTCCTGATCATAGATCGTGAAGTTTCGAGTGTAGCCGTCGTTCAACGCTTCGATATTGCGGCGAAGAATGCGAACGCAGAGCGAATGAAAAGTCGAGATGAGCGGCGACGAGCTTCGCATGGTCGCATCGAGGTCTCGCTCGACACGCGACTTCATTTCGCCCGCAGCTTTGTTTGTGAAGGTGACGGCGAGAATCTGCCACGGAGGAACGCCGGCTTCTTCGATCAAGTGGACGATTCGGCAGGTGATGACGCGAGTCTTACCCGAGCCCGCTCCGGCGAGAACCAAAAGCGGTCCCTCGGTCGTCGCGACGGCTGTCTGTTGTTGGGGATTCAAATCCTTCATAACGAAGAGTCAAAAGAATTGAAAATTGAGAATTGAAAATTTGAAATTGCACATTGGGCGAAAACAAATGACTCAATTCAAATTCTGATTCAAATTCTCTGTTCTCAACTCTCAATCATTTAGCCGTGCTCATCTAATCAGCGCCTGAATTTGCTTGAACTGCGGAGCGTCCGCGCCGCGCATAATCTCGAACAGGGCCATCTCGAGAGTCGATTGAACCGCTCCCGCTTGAGTAAGCCGAGCCAGTGCCGCGAGTTTGTTCTCTGGTTTGCGAGACGTGATGCAATCGACCAGAAGGTGAACCTCCAAGCCTCGTTCGAGTAAGTCGAGCGCCGTCTGCATCACGCAGATGTGCGCTTCGATGCCGCACAAAAGAATCTGTTTTATGTTTCTGCTCAGAAGCTGGGAGAGAAAATCCTCGGAGCCACACGAGCTGAAGCAAGTCTTCTCGATTGCTTTCAATTCGGCGGGCAGCGCATCGATTATTTCCTGGGCGGTTCGCTTTAACCCTTGAGGATACTGCTCCGTTACGACAACCGGGATGTTGAGCAAGCGGGCGCCTTCCACAGCTTTTGAAATTCGCGCAGCAACGGTGTCGAAATCAGGGATGACATTCCGAAAGGCCTCCTGCATATCGATGACCGCGAGCGCGGCTTGTCCCTGCGAAATCCTGCTTATGTGATTCATGGATGATTCCTTGAAGAGCGCGCGGCGCGATTCATCCTGCGCGAGCAAAAAAACCGGCCGCGCTTCGAATATAGCAGCCGGATCATGACGCGTACAGTCGCGCGAAACCGAATCTCGCGAATCAGATCATTACCAAAGAGATCTAAGCCTCCCTTGATCCAGCTCAATCAAAGGCCAATGGACCCGTGAGGGATTATTGATTACTTTATTCCCGTTAATAAATCCTAAGAGGGATCGGCTGGATGGTCAGCGCGACTGATATCGCGAGTTAACCGGCCCCCTTCGATGTGTCCGATTACAGATCAAATGCGAATTCATTGGATAATTGACCTTTTCTAGTTGCGTTTCAAGCGACTTCTCAATATCATGGGCGCGCTTTAGGCAGTTTGTTGAGACGCCAAGATCATACCGGCAGGAATAGTAAACGGTAAGCTAAACACAAGGGAGCCAGAGACGCTGATTGAATAAGCGACGGCGCCCCGCAGCGATCACCAAACCCAGGAAGCTAGCTGCGAAAGATGCTGGCAAAGACGAATCCGCTCAAATGGAATCGGTGAACTTCAGGAGGACAGAAATGACAAGAATGCGAAAGGCAATTTATGTCGCGGTGGCGGTATTGGCCGTGGCCGGATTAACGCTTCCGCTTACGCTGAAGGCCGGCGCCTCAAGCGTAACGACAGCTTCAACTGCTCGATCGATCGCGACGCCGCGCTCAGGCGCCATTCAGCAAGAAGCGCTGATTTCAACAGGTCAAGAGCAGAGTGAAGCCCGGTCAGACCAGGCGAACGCAGGCAGGATATCGAAAGATGTCCTTGAAACTCTTGGAATCAGGCGACTGCCCAAAAGCAAACTTGGAAAGGTACCCGGCGAAGCTGCTCAGCAAATCACAGCAGGCGCCAGCTCGCACATAACACCTCTTCCTGCCGGAGGCAGATTGAATGCGCCGGGTTCCAGCGCTCCCGGCACTGGGTTGCCAATAGGCTTACCTCAGGTGCTCGGCACTAACGACGCCTTGTCCGCGGCGCTCATCACCACAATCGGCGGGCGTGATACTCAGTTTGATGAGGTCGCATTGATTGCGGATTGGGATGGGCGCGAGGATTGCGTCGCGGATCGCGGTTCGAAGATTGATGATTTTTCGGGAGTGGCTGCCGGGTCTGAAATAGACTTCACACTTACGCGCGCCGCGATTTCGGAGCATACGCGCGGGAACGGCCACCCATTCTTCAATGTTTATTACTACGGCGACTCGGTGGGCAACGGCTATGCGGGCGTCGACCTTGCCGGTTCGTCGCTGGTCGACATAGTTTTCGCGGTCAACTTTCCTACGCTGGTCAACACTGGCACCAGCAACGGCTTTCTTCTTCAGAACCCAACGGCCGGCGACTGTATGGACGATCAGGCTACGGTCACCGGCATCGCCGTCAATCCCGTGGCAGACCTTGGCGATTTTACTACGGGAGGCACGCCGGTGCCGTGCGGAACAGTCGGTGAAGTAATTTACTTCTCTGTTATGGACACGGAAGGCTGCGCCAGCAATGCCGCGAATCAACCGATTCGAACAAGGATATTTGAGTTAGGTCTGTTTGAGGGGTCGAACGCAGGCGGTGGATTCATCCAATTCACGGATGTTCGGCAGATACTCCGCAGCAAATTCGGGAACATCGCGGGCGTCGCAGTTGATGACGATGGCAACCTTTATTATCAACTTGTCGACCTGATCCAGTTCACCGGCGGCGCGTTATTCAAAGCGACTGAGCAGTGCCGGACGGTCACGAATTGCGGTGGCGCCAATCCGCGGATCAATCGTGTGATCAACTTGATTCCAGATCCACCGACTCTGAATAGCTGGCAGGGCACGGCGGCCAACCCGGTCGTTATCGCTAATGGAGTTCGCAACACAAATTATGGAGGCGGCTCGTCGACACTGTTTGGGGACATCGTAGCGATCACTGCCGGACCGTGTAACGTGTTATACGCGGCGGTATCGAGATCGCTGGTGGCGACGGATGATGCGGCGACGCAGCTGACGGAAGGGTTATTCCCGGCGCCGTCGGCGTTTGGAGCTGCGGGTACACCGTCGATGGTGATCAGCTTTGCTGATTGCTCGGGAGCATTCGACGTGTGCTCGGGTGACGCGACAGGGGCGGTGACGACGAACGTGGGTGGAAACCTGCCTGCCGCGAACGGTATCGCTGATGTAGCGGCGACCGGGCTTGCGTTGTCAGCGGGAGTGAACAACTTCCGAGTGTTCGTGCAAGGAAACGGACCGGCGATAGCGGCGACGAACCCGGTGATAGGGCAGTCGTCGGGATCGACACCGCTGAAAGTGGACATGCAGATAGACTATCAAATCCACGCCGGGATAGCGGTGAGCGAAGAAGGGACAGTGTTTGTGATTTCGGGAGGAGCGCCGGGAGGACCTGGCAAGAACCCGAGTCCGATGGTGACGGAAGTGTTGTGCTTCCCGGATACGTGTCCCGCGGATCGTCGAGCGGATTTCGTAGATCTGCGAGGTAACACGTTGCCTAATCCGCCGGCATCGGGAGGGAACGTAGGAGATGGGGATTCGGATCGATTCGATCACATCTTCTATCAGGCTCCGATAGATCAGGTGACATTGACGCCG
>Ga0070705_100000112_pt1 | contig 46095 bp, 46 predicted proteins | sample KBSK5253metaG_FD_65455 | JGI IMG/M metagenome (GOLD analysis project Ga0070705, IMG submission 65455) | Corn, switchgrass and miscanthus rhizosphere microbial communities from Kellogg Biological Station, Michigan, USA - KBS K5-25-3 metaG | ecosystem: Host-associated > Plants > Roots >... | reverse complement strand
GTGACACCTCGGCCTTCACGACCTGTGATCCCCTTCATGCTACACTTAACGCGCTCACTTGCGCATTGCTGGCCGTTTCAACCGCGCATCCGCTCGACAGAGCACGGTTACTTAGTGGCGGATCATTTAGGCGGCCTATCGAAATTTGTAGAGATCCGCTGTGCCAACTTCAACTCCCATCAGCTTGAGATAAAAGAAAAGTTGATACTTGTGATTGATCAAGTGCTCGAGGTTTCCAAGCAGTATCGTCATCACCGCCTCACCCTCTTGCGTAAGGACCGTTGGAATGCGTTGCGCGAGATCGTCATCGCCGATCAGCTCAAAGCCTTCCCTTATGCACTTCGAATACTCGGTGATCCGCGTGCGAGCTTCCTCGATTCCGCAACAGTGATTCACCGGCCGGTCTCTCAAGCTCGCGAAGTGCGCGAGAACTTCAGGATTCACCGCAAATAACGCCGCGCAGAAACCGGCCAGGCATTCGAGCAAGTGGCCAAGCAAATCGCACACACGCAGCGAATTCGGCATTGGCTCCCATTCAAATTTGTCCGCGGGAATCAGCGTGAGCAGATGTTCGGTGCGCTCGATTTGCTCTTCGAGTTTTGAGAGCAATAGCTCGCCGACCTCGTGAGATTCGCGGGTCATTCTTTGCTCGACAGATGCTCTTTGATCTTCGTCGTCCATCCGGACACTGTCCTGACCAGAGAAAACTCGCCTTCGATGGATCGCGTGAATCGCGGGCTCAGTGAGGGCAGGATTGGGACGCTGAATTCCGTTTCGAGCGCGTACTGAACATCGAAGCCGCCGGAGATGATCCGCCAGGCAACGCCAGGCAGCGCCGTCAGATCTACCGTGCACGGCAATTCAAACTCAGTGCTTGCGTGCGCAGGCACCGCGATGTCGCGATCGTATTTGCCTTCGGCTGCCTGCTTGTCATTCAGCTTCAACCGATAACTCAAGTCTTTGACGTTGAACCCGGGACCCGGATTCTCAATCTCTATAATAAGCCGGGTCTCCGCCGTGCCCTTCGCCCAATCGACGCGCTCAACGGTAACGCTCTTCAAGTGAACATCAGGTTTCTTCGGCGCATCGACCTGAGCATTCATCGTGAGGGTCGCAAGAAAGAAAAAGATCACCGCGCCCAACGTAATGCGGCGAGCCCGGTGAGTAACGTAAAAGAACGCAGACGATTCCGCCTGCGTTCTTTCACGCACATGATGCTTTGGCAACTTAAACATCGAAGTACATCTGGAACTCGAGCGGGTGAGGGCGCATTCGAATGGGATCGACTTCTTTCGTTCGTTTGTAGTTTATCCAACGCTCGATCAGGGCTTCGGTGAACACATCACCCTTGAGCATGAAATCGTGATCGGATTCGAGCGCATCGAGCGCGCGATCGAGCGAGCCCGGCAAGGTCGGCACGTCTTTTAGCTCTTCGGGCGACAGATCGTAGATGTCCTTGTCGAGCGGCTCGCCCGGATCGATGCGATTCTGGACGCCGTCGAGCCCCGCCATCATCATCGCCGCGAATGCGAGATACGGATTGCAAGACGGATCAGGAAAGCGAATCTCGAGCCGCTTGGCCGACGGTGAAGCCGAATACATCGGGATGCGAATCGCCGCCGAACGATTGCGCCGCGAATACGCCAGGTTCACCGGAGCCTCGTAGCCCGGCACCAGCCGCTTGTAGCTGTTCGTGGTCGGCGCAGCAAGCGCCGCAATCGCCGCCGCGTGCTTCAAGATTCCTCCCGCATAGTGCAACGCCATCTCGGAAATGCCCGCGTACTTGTCGCCGGCAAAAAGCGGTTTCTCGTCTTTCCAGAAACTCTGATGGCAATGCATTCCGCTGCCGTTGTCGCCAAACATCGGCTTCGGCATGAAAGTCGCCGCTTTGCCGTAATAAAATGCCGTGTTTTTGACCACGTACTTGAACAGCATCACGTTGTCGGCGGTTCCAAGCAGCGTCGAAAAGCGAAAATCGATTTCGCACTGGCCGCCGCTTGCGACTTCGTGATGATGCATTTCAGGTTCGATGCCTACGGATTGGAGGTTCTGCACGATGTCGGATCGCAAATCGTGAAGCGAATCAACCGGCGGCACCGGCACGTAGCCTTCCTTGGTGCGCACTCGATATCCGAGATTGTCTTCCGTGCGGCCCGAGTTCCAGATACCTTCCGAAGAGTCGAAGTGATACCCGGCGCTGTTCACGTCATTGTGATAGTTGACCTCATCGAAGATAAAGAACTCGGCTTCGGGACCGAAGTAGCAATTGTCCGCGATGCCCGTGAACCTGAGATAACTCTCAGCTCGCTGCGCGGTAGCGCGCGGATCGAATTCGTAGCCCTCACGTGTCAGCGGGTCCACGGCATTCGCGAACAGGCACAGCGTTGGCTCTTCGAAAAACGGATCGATCCAGAAGCGGGTCGGGTCTGGTATCAACAGCATGTCGGATTCGTTGATCGAGGCCCATCCGCGGAGGCTTGATGCGTCAAACCCGATGCCCGAGTCGAACGTGCCTTCATTGAATTGATTGATGGGAACGGTGACGTGATGCCATCCGCCGGGTAAGTCAGTGAACCTGACATCGACGAATTTGACCTGCTCGTCTACGGCGAACTGCAGAACTCTCTTCGCGTCCATTATCTGGAATCCTCCTGAAAGGTGAGCATTGAAAATGATTGCCGGGGAGTTATGTTCAACCGGGAGATTGAGAATACGGGCCGCGCTATGGCAGTGTCAAGGAATTGCGATTTGAAAGGATCGCTACCAATACTCAGGTAACAACTCAAGGGGTGATAAGGTTGATTACGACTCGTACGGGCGTCCCTCCGCGGGCGCCCCTCGATCGAAAGGTTCTCATTAGCGAAGAGGGGCGCCCGCGGAGGGACGCCCGTACAAGTTTTCTTACTGGCCGGCGAGCTTCAACTTGATTGGCACTTCGAGGCGATTGCCGCCATCGGTCTCAATCACGATCACACCTTGCTGTGCCCCCGGTTTGAGCGGCTTGGACGCATCGATTGTAACTCTGATCAGATAATTGCTGCCGGCCACGATCACAACCTTTTCGAATTTCAGGAATGGCAATGCAGACGAGACTGATTTGATCTCGAACGAGCCAACTAGTTTTCGGACACCGAGGCGCTTGAGCGTTTGTCCCGCGTTCTCGCGCGTCAGCTCTCCGAAGTCGAGTTCACGCGGTGTCGCGACAAGATTCTCCGCGGGAACATCCACCGTCAACTGCACTCGAATCTCGCGAGAGCGTCCGTCGGGAAGCTCGACAACAAGCGGCACGGTTCGCGAGCCCGACCCGTTTGATGGATCAACCGGAATATCGAGCCAGTACTCGCGCCCGCCGGCCTCGCTTCTAAGCTTCCACGAAGGCGGCGCGGCCGCTCCAAGCTTCAGCGTGCCGGCCGTTGCCGTGAGCGATCGAATCCTCAACGCGACAGGAAGCCGTTCGCCCGCCTCCAACGTTATCGCAGGGCGCGCGGTTGGCCAGATGTGAAACGCGCCGTTCTCTTCGCCGCGAGCGATGTTGGCGGAACTGATTCGCTTCACGTAAGCGGGCAGCGGTTTTACGTTCGCGCGAACGCTCACCTTGATGAATGGATGCTTCGGGTCATTTGTTTGAAGCTCGTAAGATGCTTCAATCAGACCGCGTTTGTCGGTGGTGTGGAGCTTGACTAGGATCGTTCCAACCTGACCAGGCTGGATGGCTTTATCGAAATAAAAATCGCCGACGGGACATCAGCTAGGCGCCGCCCGCGTGGCGGCCACCGGGCGAGTCGCGTATTCGCTTCCGGGATGCCACACCGCCGCCGTTATGTTGGGATTTGAATTTGTTTCCGCACGTGAGAGCGTCGACTTCTGCGAGAACTCGAGCGAACTGGTTCCAACATTTCGCACGGGAAAGTTCTGTTCGAGTTCTTCTCCGTCGAACACGTCGCCAAAATCGCGCGAGTTTATCTCCATCGCGAGTTCAGGCCCGTCAACGCGCGTCAAGCTTCTTGCGTGTGATGCGAAACCAAACGCGGAAAAAAGCGAGCACATCAGTAGCAGAAACAAGACGCCGCGTAAGACCCGCGCTTGTGGTCGAACAACTCTATTCAGTCGATTTCGGGAATCTGTTTTCACAGTGAGGAACTAATACTAACGGCGAGCTGTGTGCAATTCAAGGCGACGTAATTTCAAAATTGGCGTCGAACACGATGCTAATGTTAAGCTGGAGCTTCGAAGACGAGGCAAGATGACAAACGAGATAGCCAACCTGAAACTCCACTACACCATCATGTGCGAAGACGTGCGTGTCGAGATCAATCATAAGCTCAGCTTGATGGGAATACTGTACGCCATTCAAGTTCCGCAGCTTCCGGTCACGCTGTTGAAGCTCGTTATTCTCAATCACTGGTCGGGCGACGGGCAATTTCTCTCCGAAGTGCGAATACTCACTCCAGATCGCGCACAGCCGGTGGCCGTCTCGGCGCCGTCTCCGTTTCAAGTTCCACAAGACGGGTATGCCGACAACGTGACAATCTTCGCCAACGTCACGTTTCCTGTTCCCGGCAACTACATCATTCAATCGCTGATCAACTCGAACGTCTACGCCGAGCAGACCCTTCAAGTCGCCGACGCGCAGCAACCTCAGACGGTCGCCACTTCAGAGACGATTCAGTAGCTCTGCTCGGGCATTGACCCGCTAATCCACCGCGATATACTTCTCATCGGTCCGAATCAGTCCCGGGCCGGCGCTTCATGCAAAAAGAAGAACTCCTCAGCTTGCTCGATCAGCAGGCGCGCGCCGCATTCGAAGAGGCAAAACAGCTCGCGCTCGCGCACGGCGGGGTCGTGTCTCCGCTTCACCTCATAGCGGCGGTGCTCGAAGCTCCGTCCGGAGTGCGCGACGACGAGCGGGCGAATTTGCTGGAGGCCGCAAGCGCGGCGATCGCGACTCGATTCCCGCGCGCTTCGGAATCGATCACGGTATCAAAGGATACTCAAGCGGTTATCACCGAAGCGGGACGGCTCGCCGAGGTCGAGGGAAAAGCGCTCGCAACACCCGAGCACTTGTTGAGCGCGGCGTTGGGCAGTTCGATGGTCGCGGAAGCTCTTGCGGGAACGCGACAAAGCGCGGGTCAACCTCAGGCCGTCGAAGATGAAGCCCGAGCGGCGATGTTGAAGGCCGGCGTTTCGTTGCGCCCTTCGCTGGCGCTAGCGGGAGCGCTCGGCGACTACTGCACGGATTTAGCGCAGGAGTCGCGAGAATCAACTTCGCATCCATTCGTCGGCCGCGAGCGCGAGATCATCGCCGTACTCGAAACGCTCTGCCGCAAACTGAAGAACAATCCGTTGCTGATCGGTAAGCCGGGCGTTGGCAAGACGGCATTGGTCATGGCCGTTGCGTCGCGGCTGTGCGAAGGAGATGTCCCGCAGCGGCTTGCAGGCAAACGCATACTTGAAGTGTCGCGCCTGAAACTACTCGCGGACGCCAAGTTCGCCGGCGAGACCGAACAGCGATTGAAGAAACTTCTCGAAGACGTGCGCAGCGCGGGCGATGTGATTCTTTTCTTCGATGAGATACACACATTGCTTGGCGCGGGCGGAGCTGGCGGCACGGGGGACATCGCGAACCTGCTGAAATCGTCGCTATCGAAAGGAGAGATCACGTGCATCGGAGCGACGACGCTCGCCGAATACTACAAATACATCGCGCGCGATGAAGCACTCGCGCGGCGCTTCAGCACGATCACCATCGAAGAGCCGTCGCCCGATGAGACTCGGCGAATACTGCTCGAGACCCGCGCAACGTTCGAGGCTTATCACGGGGTGAAGATCGACGGCGAGATCATCGGACAGATTGTCGAACTGGCGGATCGTTATTTGCAATCGCGAAGCTTTCCGGACAAGGCGTTCGATTTGCTCGATAAGGCCGCCGCCAAGGCCACTCTTGCAAATCACACTTCGCTGACTCGCGAATGTGTGACCGAAACGTTATCCGAGACGACAGGGTTGCCGCTTGAAATCATGGATGAGGACCCCGCGGAGCGTCTCGAAAGATTGGAAGAGTTTCTAAACGCTTCGGTGCCGGGACAGCAGCGCGCGGCTCGGGATGTCGCTCGCGTCGTGCGCATAGCGAAGCTCGGACTCGAGATCAGGCCTGAACAACCCGACGGCGTATTCCTTTTCGTAGGACCCGAAGGCGTCGGCAAACACGAGATGGCGATGGGGCTCGCAAAGTTTCTGTACGGCTCTTCGCAGAAGATGGTCGAATTCGACATGAGCCAGTTCACCGAAGTGTGGTCGATCTCGCGGCTGATCGGCGCTGAGCCCGGCTACGTCGGCTACAGCGATCGCAGCGGGTTGTTGTCGAAAGCCGCCGAGGACAATCCGCATTCGGTGCTCTACTTTCGCAACGTCGATCTGGCTCATCCGATCGTGCAACAGTTTTTGGGAGAAGCATTCGAGCAGGGGCGATTCACCGACGCGACCGGCGCGAGGATCTCGCTGTCAAACACGACGGTAGCGATGTCGCTTTCGCACATGAATGAAACAACCAAACACCAGCAGATGGGTTTCGTTCAAAACGGAGAGAGCGACGAGCGCCGGATGACCGGAGATCTGCGCAGAACTGGGAGTCTTCAACTTCGCGAGCGAGGCTCGGGATTTGGCATCGCCGAATCGCTGGCGGCGAACATCGACGAAGTGATCGAGTTCCAGGTGCTGGATCGCGCCGCAACCGAGCAGATTATCTCCGAGCGTTTAGAAGCCCTGGGCGCCAGATTAAGATCATCGCAGTCGGTCGTCATCAAGCTGGACCCTCAGCTTGCGGGTTTCTTCGCCGAACGCCTTGCCAGTGAACGCAAGAGTCTTGCGCAGCTCGAACGCTTGCTGCAGGAAACGATCATAATCCCGTTCACGCATTTGCATCTCGATCGGCACGCCGCCGGCGAACGACCCGAGGTTGTGATTGCCATCGAGAACCAATCGGTGAGAGTCAAGATTTAGGGTTCAGAGTACAAGCTTTAGCTTGCCCTTGTTTGGAATAGCAACCTGAAGGTTGGACTCTGAACTTCGATCGGGAATACGGAATGGAATTCAAAACCGAGGCTCATCAAAGAGCATACGAAAAGGCCCGGGACTACCTGCACGCGCTGTTTGGCGAGGTCAATATCAAGGTGATGGATGACACGTTCGTGCTGCAGGAAGGTTCGACGTTTGTCTACGTTCGCGTGTTCCCGATTGGAGAAAAGAAATCGGGCGTCGAGATTTTTGCCTACGTCGTCGTCGATGTCGAAGTGACCGAGCAGTTGATGCGTTACCTTCTTACGTACAATCTGCGATTGATAATGGGCGGGTTCGGGCTCGCGCGCGGGGAAGGGAGCAAGGGGACGGTGCTTCTGACGCACACGATTCTTGGGGATTCGATGGATCGCGAAGAGCTTTACGGGAGCGTATCGGCGATCGCTCGCGTGGCGGACGATCTCGATGATCAGATCGTGACGGCCTTCGGAGGACAAACGGCGCTTGGCAAGTTGATGGCGGGGAAGAGGGAGCCGGTTGAGATTTGGGAATAGGAGGAGTCTGGAGTCTGGAGTGCGGAGTGCGGAGTGCGGAGTGTGGAGTGCGGAAGTGCGGAGTGTGGAGTGCGGAAGTGCGGAGTGTGGAGTGTGGAGTGCGGAGTGTGGAGGTAGAGGTGAATGGCCTCAATAAAGCGCTTTGAAGAGATTATTGCCTGGCAGAAGGCGCGAGGATTGGTCAGTGAGGTATATAAGCTCTGCGCGACCGGTCGTATGAACAAGGACTTTGGGTTGCGGGATCAGATTTGTCGAGCGGCTGTTTCAGCTATGACCAACATTGCGGAGGGATTCGGCAGGCGGACGCATGGTGACTTTGCCCACTTCCTCGACGTGGCGCGCGGTTCCGCGTTGGAGGTTCAGTCGCTACTCTACGTCGCGCTCGACTTGCGTTACATCGAAGAAACTGAATTCGCGAGACTTTACGAAATTGCGGAGGAGACTACGTCGCTCATAAGTGGCCTGACCTCCTATCTCAGAGGTGGACGCTAAGCACCCTTCTGAGCTCCGAACTCCGCACTCCGCACTCCGCACTTGTTTGCTTATGCTAAAAGTTGGTCTCACAGGAAGCATCGCGGTCGGTAAGAGCTACGTGCTGGCAGTGCTCGCGGAGCTGGGATGCGTGACGTTTGATGCGGATAAGATCGCTCACTCGGTGATGGCGCCCGGCCGCGACGCTCATCGAGACATCGTTCGCGAGTTCGGAGACGAAGTTCTCTCGGCGGATGGATCGATCGACCGCATCAAGCTCGGTGCGATCGTCTTCACGGACCCGACGCGCCGTCAAAGGCTCAACGAGATCGTGCATCCGCGAGTTATCGAGGAACAGAACCGCTTGCTCGAAGAAGTTCAGACAAACCGGCCTGACGCGATCGTCGTAATTGATGCGGCGCTGATGATCGAATCCGGCGGCTACAAAAGATTCGACAAGCTCATCGTTGTGTATTGCGATCGCGAGACGCAGATTCAGAGGCTGACCGAACGCAATCAGATTTCTCGAGAGGATGCCGAACGCAGAGTCGCGGCGCAGATGTCTTCGGAAGAGAAACTCAGCTACGCGCACTATCGGATCGAAACCGGCGGAACGTTTGAGGAGACTCGCGAACAGGTGGTTGAGGTTTACAACCAATTGGTTCGGGTTCAGGAATCAATCAACTCTCAAACTTGATCGAAGAGAGGATTCGTCATGCCGAAATTACTTGCCCGCGGTTGCCGTGTGCTTGCCACAATATTAGTCGTCATTCAGTCGAGCCCTGGGTTTCAGCAGCCACCACAAGTCACGCCGCTTGCCCGCTTGCAAGCCAACATCGAACGCATAACGCGATCGGTGAATGCTAAGTGGGGAATCTATATCAAGTGCGTCGAGACCGGTGAAGAAATCGCCATCAACGCTGACGAAACGATGGACACCATGAGCGTCATCAAGATTCCGTTGATGGCTGAAGTGTTTCGCCAGATTGAAGCGGGCAAGTTCGCGCTCACGGATCGGGTGATGTTGAAGGAATCCGACAAGCGGCCGGGAACTGGAGTCATTCGCTCGCTCGATGCCGGTGCGAGTCTCACGATCAAGGACCTGATCACACTGATGATCATCGTCAGCGACAACACCGCGACCGACATGCTGTTTGAAAAAGTTGGAGGCGTCGAGCTGGTTAACAAGCTCATGCAGAGCTACGGGCTGAGCACGATCAAAGCGACCGCGCCTTCCGATGTTTGGTTCAAAGCGCTGCGAGCCGAGCCAGACTTGTGGAAGTTTCATACAGAAGGCAAGACGCCGTACGGGCTCTCGTCGCCACGTGATATGGGAAAGCTGCTGGAGAAGATTCACAAGGGCGAAGCGGTGAGCAAGCAGGCAAGCGAGCAGATGCTTCAGATCATGCGCGGTCAGGTCTACAGCTCGCGGTTGCCGAAGTACGTGACGGGCTTTCGGGTGCCTCACAAGACCGGAGACTTTCTGCCTTACATCGGAAACGACGTCGGGATCCTGGAGAGCGCGAATCGTCACATAGTGATTTCGGTGTTCACGGCTAGACATAACGGAATCGGCCCGAATCTGGAAGACGCAATCGGGCGAATCGCCGAGCAGGTCGCAAACTTTTTCGGATACCGTTGAGGAATCCCGGGCGAAACACCGCAGCCTCGCGTCGCGCCAGCGAGCGCGGCGCCTAGTCCCCGACTCTGTTGTGAAGAGAGAGGACCGAGGAGCGGTCCTCTCTTTTGTTAAGCGCTACGCATTGGTTATCCGATGATGTCGTATGGACGCATCATTTCGTTGTCTTCATGTTCAAGTATGTGACAGTGCCAAAGGTATGGGAACCTCTGACCTCGCCTCACCTTCGTCCCGGCCGGAAGGTCGAATTTGGCAATGATCCGAGTCACTTCTCCCGGCATAGTGTTGACCGTGTCCTTGAACGCCGGCCTCTCGTTTGGCGCGGGGGCAACGGCAGCCCCGGTGAAGACAAGCTGGTTCGTCGCGAGGTACTGCGCAGAATCAAACGGTTGCTTGTCGAGAATCTGGAACTGAACCAGATGGACGTGAATGGGGTGCGCGTCACCGGTTGTATTGAGGATACGCCAGATCTCAGTGGTGCCCGCTTTGGGGTTCTCAATTACTGGATCTTCCCAAAACGCGCGGTCGAGTTGCCCGACGATGGGGTTTCCGGTCAACGGGTCTGGAGTTTCCGTGAGCACGACGTCTCTGGTTTTGACCGCGGAGGCGGGATTGAGGAGAGCCATTGGAGGTAAGCTCAATTGTGACGGCGGGGTACTGGTGTCCTGGCCAACGCGGCTGACAACCCTGAACTGCATGATTTGTGGTAATCCTTCTCCGGTGCCGCTGGGGAATGGGGCCTTCCCATTGTTCTTGAGATGCACCACCGTGCCGGGCGGTAATCCCGAGAAATCAATAATCACATCCGCACGTTCCGCCGGTGCAAGCAGCAGCTTGCTGACAGGCACGGCCGCCGGCAGGAAGCCACCGTCGGTGGCGATTTGGAAGAACTGCTGCCCGGAGTCCATGAATAGGTTGTAGAAGCGGGCATTCGAGCCGTTGAGAATGCGGAACCGGTATCTTCGCTGCTCGACTTCAAGAAACGGCCAGACCTTGCCATTCACCAGCGCGACGTTGCCGAAGAACTCGGGAGACCACACGGGATGGAATGACGTGACTCCCTGAGTCGGATAAAACAGCGACCCGTCCGCGTTGAACATCCGATCCTGAATCAGAAGTGGAATTTCGAACTGGCCGCTAGGAAGGTTGAGACCATCCTCGACACTGTCACGAATCAGGTAGAACCCCTCGAGCCCGGTCACTACATTCAACCGAGTGATCCCAACGGCGTGATCGTGATACCACAGCGTGGTGGCTTCCTGATCGTTGGGATAATGATAGACGTCGGTTGTGAAGAAGGGGCCGACTTGTGCAAGGCCGGGGGTGAACCACGCTTCCGGGTAACCATCACTCTCCGGCAGGACTTTCGCTCCGTGCAGGTGCACAACATTTCGGACGAAGGGATTGCCGGGTTCCGAACCATGCAGCGTTGGATCGATTGAATTCTGCAGCAGGTGAGTTGTAGGAAGATTGCTGCTGTATCTGACTGTTATTGGCGATCCACGCCTGGTCTCGAATGTGGGTCCGGGATATATGCCGTTGTACCCCCACACCGGGGTCGGCGCGAGCTGGCTGTGCAACTGCTGTTGGAACTGCGTCATTCCTACATTGAAGCGCGGAATCCCGTCGATTGTCGCGCTCGGCTGTATCACTGGAGGTATGGGAAGAGGGTCAAGGTATTTTGTAAGAGAAGGGGCGGCTGTCTGAGCGAAGACTGGCTTGAACCCCAGTGGTAACAATGAGGTATTTACCGCAAACGCGCCCGCGGCTCCGCCGATGATTTTGAGGAAGCTTCGGCGTTGAAGTCCATCGGGGGCCTTCTCGGTTGTCAGGTCGTCCTTGTTCATGTTGTTCTCCTTGGGCAGGGATTCATACGGGGGCGGATACGAAACTCACCTGGTCCGCGAGTTGAGATAACAACTAAGAGACTCGCGGAAGGGGGATGTCCAATCCAGTTCGTACAAATCCAACCTATTCGTGGTTGCCCCGGCGAGACTGAGACCAACGGGCCACTTGGCCAAAGCCCGACGACTACGGCGGAGCAATGTTACGCAGGTTTTTCAGCACTCCTAATGTTCGACACCGGCCAGCATGTCAAAGAGTTTACAATCCGGAGATGACCATCACCGTTTCCAGCCGTTGAATTGCTTGCCGTGCGCCGTTTTCCGGTATCGTAAACCATGTTACGTGACGGACGAGGGGTATCCTACAACATGAGGGAAACCGAAAGCAGTGACATAGATCACGAGTGTTTGAGGATCTGTGGGGTGGAGCGGATCGGCGCAGGGCTGCCGGCTCAGGTTGATGAATGCGCCTTGCAGCCGGCGTTATTCCTGGATGCGCAGCCGCCTGATTCGACCAACTCCTGGAATTTTTTCCTCGCCTTGGCGTGCATCTCATCCCATTCCAGCATCCACCACCACGGCGCCGAGTCCTGGCGGGCAACAAAGCTTGCGACCTCATCCCAGGTTCTGAATCCGAGCCGCTCGACGAAGTATCGCGGCAGGAGCAGCGGCAGGAAACCAACCTGCATCCAGTCGAGCAGCCCGTCGCTGCCGGACTCGAGGAAGTCGGAGGAGTTTCCATAAAGAACGCGATGGGATTTGTGCTCGTCGAGGAATCGGCGCACCGACGGGAGGACTTCGGTGTGAAGCCAACCGGCGCTCTCAGTTTCAATGGGGGTCCAGTACTCGCGCGCCGAAAGCACCGCGGCGATCGAGACGGGCTTTCCTCGGGTCACGACGCCGGGTTCTTCGAGCCACCAGGAAGCCCATCGATATCCCGCGTCCACGTAGATCTTGCAGCCGGTGCAGGCAAAAAACAGGTTGTTCATCCGACACTCCGCTGGTACCAACCGTTTCTTTTGCCAGTCATGACGCCCTCAGCTAGAATGTGCGCGGCGCCAAGACCGGATCTGACTCGCCACTTCGAACCGGGCACACAATAGTCCCCGTCGGGTGGGCGAGTCCTCAGAACGGGCTCAATTTTCTCTCAAAGATGTTTCTCAAAGCTGTTTATGGGCGAGCCGTTAAAGCATTTCTATGAGTTTGGCCGGTTCAGCGTAAACACCGCCGAACGGGTCCTGCTGCGTGACGGCGAGATCGTCCCGCTTACACCTAAGGTCTTCGAAATATTGATTACGCTGGTTGAGAGCAGCGGCCAAGTCGTTTCAAAGGACGGCCTGATGAAAAGGGTCTGGCCGGATAGCTTTGTCGAGGAAGGAAACCTAACTCAAAACATATCGCTGTTGAGAAAGGCGCTGGGCGAGGGTCAGAACGGGAATCAATTCATCGAGACCGTCGCGCGCCGCGGCTATAGATTCACGCAGCCGGTGCGAGAGCTGACCGAAACCGATCATCATCCGCCACTCAATACGAACGGCGTGCCCATTAGCTCGGCGCATCGAGTCGAGAGCGACGGTCGGCCCGCCAGCCAAGGTTGGTTCGGCAATCTAAAGCGGCATCGCGCGGTTGCCGTCGCTGGTTTGTTGGTTCTAACGCTCGCGGCCGCGGCGATCGTTTATTTCACCGGCGGCAGCGGCAAGCCGGCGAATGGAAGCAACAATGTCATCGAATCAATAGCCGTTCTGCCGTTTGTGAATGAAGCTTCGGATACGGACGCCGAATACTTCAGCGATGAGATCACCGAAAGCCTGATCAACAATCTCTCGCAGCTCCCAAAGCTTCGAGTTGTGCCCCGTAGTCTCGTTCTCATCTACAAAGGACAGGAGCCCGACCCTCGAAAAATTGCTCGCGACCTGAACGTCCGAGCGGTGCTGACGGGCCGCGTTCATCGGCGCGGCGACACCTTGAGCATACAAGCTGAGTTGATTGACGTAGTTAATCTCTCGCAGTTGTGGGGCCAGCATTACGATCGCCGCGTATCGGATATTCTGCTTGTTCAGGAAGACATCTCGCGTGACATCTTCGAGAATCTGCGGCTCAAGCTTAGCGTCGAAGAGAAGAAACAACTGGAAGCGTTCAGCCTTTATCTGAAGGGCCGCAACTACTGGAACAAGCGAACCGAGGACGGGCTGCTGCAGGGCGTCGATTATTTCAGAAAAGCCATTGAGGTCGATCCCGAATACGCGCCGGCTTATGCGGGCCTGGCTGACTGCTACAACATGCTCGTCGTGTACGGAATCAATCAGCCAAAGGAAGCTTTTCCAAAAGCAAAGGAAGCGGCGACTCAGGCACTGAAGATCGACGACACTCTGGCCGAAGCTCGCACGTCGCTCGCGTTCATCAAGCACCGATGGGATTGGGATCGAGTCGGCGCTGAGAAGGAATTCCAACTCGCGATCCGGTACAAGCCCGGTTACGCGCCGGCCCATCAGTGGTACAGCTCATATCTGGTCGCGATGGGCAGATTCGACGAAGCGATTGCCGAAGCCAGACGCGCGGAGGAGCTCGAGCCGCTTTCATTCATCAGCAATTCGCATCTCGGCTGGATACTTTTTCTCGCGGGGAAGAACGACGAAGCGATCGCTCACTGCAAGCGGCTCCTGGAAGTCGATCCGAACTTCTTTCCCGCGCTTCGATATCTGGGATTGGCTTACGAACAGAAGGGCATGCATAAGGAAGCGATCGCTGAGTTCGCAAAAGGCGTCAAGCTTTCGGCGAGTCCGTTGATGATCTCGCTGCTCGGGCACGCTTACGCGGTATCGGGGAACAAGCCCGAAGCGCTGCGAATACTCGCGGAGCTCGATAAACAAAAGCAGCGCTACGTCTCTCCGTACACGGTCGCGACGATCTATGCGGGGCTCGGCGACAAGGATCAGACGTTCAAGTGGCTGGAGAAGGCTTTCGAGGAACGCGACATCTGGTTGATGAATCTCTCGGTGGATCCGCAATTCACCCCGTTGAGAACTGATCGAAGATTCGCTGACCTTCTCAAGCGGATAGGCCTGGAGTCATAGTTCGATTGTTAGGCGTGCTATCTCAGATTGTCTCGACCAGCCGAGTGAGCAGCGACGCGCGCCGAGGGATGTCGCCAATGAGTATGTGTTCGTGTTCGGCGTGAGCGCCCGCGCCATCGACTCCCAATCCATCAAGCACCGGCACTCCAAAGGCGGCGATGAAGTTTCCATCCGACCCGCCGCCGACTGATCCCTCTTTAAGCTCGAAGCCAATCTCGGAAGCCAGTCCGCGCGCGTGCTCGAACAACTCGGCGGTCTTCTCGGTGCGGACAAGTGGTGGCCGGTTTATTCCTCCGATGACTTCCAACCGCGCGCCGCCAAGCACCGGTTCAAGCTTCATCATTGTCCGCGTAATGCGTTCACCCTCGTCCAACTCCTTGAAGCGCATGTCGATAAACGCGTGAGCTTCGGCGGCGACGACATTCGAAAGTACGCCTCCTCGCGCGACGCCTACGTTGACTGTTGTGCCGAGTTCAAAATCATTGAGCTTGTTGATGGCTAGAATCTGATGCGCGAGCTCGGTTATCGCGCTGATGCCCGAGCGGAGATCGTTGCCCGCGTGTGAAGGTTTGCCGTGAATGATCAATTCGAACTCGCCGACTCCTTTCCGCGCGGTCTTAATCGTGCCGCCCGGAATCGGAGGTTCGAGCACCAATGCCGTGTGAGCCGTTCGAGCTTCATCTTCGATTATGTCGCGTGAGAAGTGACTGCCGGTTTCTTCATCGCAGGTCATCAGCATTGTCACCGGGCGGTGAGTGCCGAGGCCGAGTTCCTTGATGGCGCGCATCGCAAACGCCGCGAGCATAACGCCGGATTTCATATCGAAGATGCCTGGACCGTAAGCGCGATCCTCGTCAACTCTGAATGGCCTTTCGGCAAGAGTGCCCAGCGGCCAGACAGTATCAAGATGCCCGATGATCAGCAGTTGTTTTTCGCCGGAGAATTTACTGCTCGCGTGATTGAATCGCGCGCGCAACGTCGATCCGAAACGCGGGTCCGTCATCAACTCAACGTCGGCGCCAGTCGAGGCCAGGCGTTCGCCAAAGCTCGCGGCTATGCGATGCGTAGCCTCAGGCACGCGTGACATTGACTCTTGCTCGACGAGCCAACGGGTGAACTCAACCATCTCATCGAGGTGTGTGTGGAAGAACCCGGCGAGCGTGTCGCGACTCTCCATTGTCATGATTTGAGTTTTATCAGAGGGATGCGATGTGCGCCAGCCACCGCGAGCCGGCGCTTTGCGGCTCGCGGTGCATCAATAGGTGAGGTTATTTGTTCGACAGCAAGGCGTCGATGATCGACGCGAGATCGTTGACGAAGTCGGTGTTTGGATTGAACCCGCCGCGCGGCTGACCGGATGCGTTACCCTGAGTATCCAGAACGACGACGGTCGGAAGCTGGGCTCGCTTTCCGCTGAACTTCTTGAACGCGGCCTGCGTGCCGTCGCGCAAAACCAGGACAGATGATGTGGCGCCGAACGCGGACTTGAGTTGATCGTTGCTGGCTTCGGCTGGTGAATTGACGCTCACCAAGTAAATCTGCACGGGCTTGCCTCGAAATCGATCAGCCAGAGTCTCAAGCGCCTTCGCTCCGTCGCGGCACTGTGGGTCTTGCACGCCGCTGAACAATAGGACCGTAACCTTGCCGCGCATACTCGAAGTGGTAACGGTCTGCCCGCCAAGCGCCGTAAAGCTCAGATCCTGGGCGGCGACCATCCCGGCAAGACAGATCATAAGCGCGATCCCTGCTATGATTGTTTTCGATTTGGTTGACATCAGTATCTCCTTGGTCTGCTCTAAGCCGACGCGTATTGGATGCGGACGGGCTCCATCGAGTTCGATGTCTTCAGAGCAGTTGCGAGGTTAATTTCCGCGCGACTTTGAGTCTATCAGTTGGACCGAAATCACGGCAATTGGGCCTCTACGAAGCAAACGGAGAGCGAAATGATTACGGCGGTGTTATTGGCCGCGGGCGAATCGCGGCGAATGGGTGATTTCAAGCAATTGCTGCGGCTGGGCGAAAAGACGTTCGTAGAACATTGTGTGGATCAACTCCTCTCCTCTGGGATCGGCGAACTAATCGTTGTCACGGGTTATCGCGAATCGGATGTGCGGCACGCGCTCGGAGATCGTCCTGTGAGATTCGCCCACAATGCCGACTATCGGTTAGGGATGGCTTCGTCGATCAAGTGTGGAATCCGCGCGGCATCCGAAAAGGCTCGCGCGTTCCTGATCGCTCTCGTCGATCAACCTCAAATTCAGGCCGAGACGATTCGTCATCTGATTCAAGTGTTTGATCAGGGCCAGGCGAGAATCGTCATTCCGCGCTACGACGGAAGGAATGGCCATCCAATTTTGCTGGATGAGAAATTGAGGGACGAGATTCTGAATATGAGCGCGGAAGATGGACTGCGGCAAGTCGTAAGAGCACACGAGAGCGAAACTCAACGTATCGATGTTTCGAGTCGCGCCGTGATCGATGATTGTGATTTGCCGGAAGACTACGACCGCTTGTTGAGTAGTTGATGGCTTGTTGGCTACACACTACTCAGCAATCACTATCCAGTCACACTGACTAAAAGAGAAACGGAGGCCCTTCGATTCCGAGAGCCTCCGTATTGATGACGCGTTCCTGTGAATGCTAGACCGCAACTCGCTCGGAGCGAGAAGGCCGCGTGGCAGGCAATTCAAACGGCAGCACCCTGCCAAGTCCCGATGCGATTTGCAAATCTCTCGCGCGCGCGGCGCGAGCAAACGCCCCGCCGGCTGCGACTGCCGAGGCCAGCAAATAGCTGCGGCCTCCACACTGCGAGCAGTTGCCAAATGTATCCAGGTAAGTTTTAACGGGTTGCCATTCATCGCCCGAGCAATTCCCACAGACTATCTGAACTCCCATCGTGAGCAGCGCCGGGCGCGGCTGGCTTAGCTGTGTCGGATCCGCGGGTCGAGCCTTCATCAAGACGATGCAGGCCAATGAAAGAGCGATCGTTATTGCCACCATAATTGTCAGCATCTTTTCACCTCGCATTCGCTAGCCAAACGATTTCTCCTTGCTGTGCCTTAATACGAAAAGAACTGCCGCAAAGATTGACTTGCCTCGGAACCGATAGCAGCAATGCCCGTGCCAGCGATATTGATGCCGACCCAATTGAGGCGGATTGAGTTCCAGTTTAAGAATTGGGATTTAGGCCGGCCAAGCGGATCATTCAGGAAAGATATTTGGGATAGATTTGCACTGCGATAGTACAAAATTGCACGGGACGGTGAAGCTCCTTTGTCGGGTCGAGCGGTCTTCGAACGCAGCTTCGTGATCAACGGCGACCGGAAATCGCACGCCACAATGCAAGCAAAATGATCGCTCCCACGACCGCCAATGCAAAGTGAAGCAATCGATGTGGGTGGGTGTATCCTTGCTGATCTGTTGCCGGCCAGAGCGCGCTGCCGATGAATCCGCCAATCAGCGAGCCGCCGATTCCAAGGAGCGCCGTCATAAAGCAACCCATCGGATCACGGCCTGGCATTAGAGCTCGAGCCACAAAACCTATGATGAGTCCGATTATCAACGAGCCAATTATTGAGCTAAGCATGTTGCCTCCTGTTGAGTCGCGATCTTAGTCAGCGTCCACACGAGTGTCAAACACACCATCACCCCGCGTGCCACAAGATGCTTTACAGTCGAAACTTCGTCCGTGTAGGCTGGGAATAATGTGCGGTCGATTTGTCAGAAAGCGGCAGCTATCAGAAGCAGCGCCCGATTTCGGAGTCGCGGAAGTGATCGACGATCTCCCTCCGAGCTTTAACGTTGCGCCGACGCACGATGTAGGAGTCGTCATTCGCGACGAGTCCAGGAAGATGGTTTCGATGCGATGGGGACTCGTTCCAGCGTGGGCCACCGATCCGCGAATTGGAAGCAAACTCATAAACGCGCGGGCGGAGACGCTCGTCTCGCGATCGGCTTTCAAGAATGCTTTCAAGATGAGAAGGTGTCTCGTAGTCGCGGATGGTTTTTACGAATGGCGCAAACAAGGCGGCACAAAGACGCCCTTGCTGATTCACCTCAGATCGGAACGGACCTTTGGATTCGCGGGACTCTACGAAACATGGAAATCGCCTCTCGGCGAGTTGCTAGTTTCCTGCACGATCGTAACGACCACACCCAACGAGCTTGTTATCCCGATTCACGATCGCATGCCGGTCATTCTGGCAAAAGAGGCCGAAGAGTTTTGGCTCGACCCGGATATCAAGGATCACAATCGTCTGTTGGATCTTCTTCAACCCTATCCCACCGATAAGATGTCCGCTTACGAGGTCTCCGATTCCGTCAATTCCGTAAAAAACGACTCCGCGGTCTGCATCGAGCCGTCACGAGCATCATTACAAGCATTAGACCAAGGACGTCTCTTTTGATTCATAGTGCCCAAGCTCAATATTCTTGCCGTTCGGCTGGCCGTTTGTAATAGACACCTTAGTGCAATTCAAATATACTCTGCGCAATCCCTTCAGGTTGAAATGGCGGTTTTGGTTAGGAGAGGAAGACAGTGGAAAGACTCGGAGGGATCCATCGAAGCCGTCATCTGGCATCGGGCAACCTACCCACCGTTTTGCTGCACTCTTTAATTCACGAGCACAGGCGCGCCAGGTTTTCTGAAGTGAATCGTTTTCACGCACGGCCTTTCGCGATCATCTGCGCCGCGCGAACATTTGCTTGCCGAGGAGGGACGCTCCTGTGCCAGTGAAAATACTTGTTGTAGACGACAGCGAAGACACCCGCGAGATGATGGCGAAGCTCCTCGAGCTCGAAGCTTACTCAGTCATGACCGCTGTCGACGGGCGAGCGGGTCTGAAAGCCGCCGCGGATCAACAGCCGGATCTCATCATCACCGACATCAACATGCCGAATATGAACGGCATCGAGATGACCAGAGAGCTGCGCAAGCAATCGGAATTCGCTCACGTACCCATCATGGCAATTACTGCTTATGGAAACTCGATAGCGCAGGAAGCCATTGACGCGGGCGCTGATTGTGCAACGACAAAGCCGGTTCAATTCGCGAACCTGATGATCGATATTCGACGACTCCTGAAACAATCGGAGACCGATTAAGAAATTGGTGGAAGCAGACGTGGCGGGAATTTGACGGAGCCCAGTCAGTTGGACTCCGTCACAACCAGATCAGCTTTTACGATTGGCGCCAAGCAGGCTGTTCAACAGATCCATCGGAACACTTCCTGTGATTCTGACATCCGTATCCGTGTTAGTGATGTTTACCGTCTTGAGCGCCTCGAAGGCCGGAGCCAGCTTTGAGTTTCCGGCTGCGCCGAGGTAGCCCTTAGCCATCGAAAGCAGACCGTTCAGCCGGTCGGCGATTGATTTCGCCTGTTCGCCTGTGTCGGTGCGCAAGGTTGCGGTCAGGTCGAGACCCGACGCGAGATCGACAGCCCCAAAGACAAGTTTGATTGAAGCAAAATCCGGGAACGGAAGATCGTTGGACTGCAAACCACTGGTCATAGCCGGCGTTGGAACGAGCGCGAACTTGATCGCGGAGGGCGGAACCTCCGCAAGCGCGCCAGTCAGCTTTGCGTTCTGCGCAATGCTGGTTTTCTCGCCAAGCTTCGTGTCAATTGCGGCTCGCACTCCGGCTGGCTTACCGACGATGATGGTGCTCGCGTCATAGAACGCAAAGCTCACGTCATGTTTGGAACCGGCGACTGTAGCAGCGAGGTGCACGTCGACATTCTTATACTTCTCGGTGCTCAGCTTTATTTTTTGATCGGTCTTCAATTGCGCCAGAATGGCTGATTGGTTGAAAGTTCCTGTTGCCACGCCGAGAAAGTTGTCGATGCTCAAACCCTGAATCGCAACAGCCATCGTCTGAATGTCTTTGAGATTGAGCAGGTCAGCGGTCCCCGGGTCGATCTTCTCGAGCGTGTCTTTGATGCTCTTCTGACCTGAGGACCATAAGCTGCTCGCCGTCACTTTCTGAAAGTCGACTAAGATGACGCCGGAACCGTCTGGCAAGAATTGAAGTAGATCTGCGGATGAATTTGCGGCTGGCCGCGCAGCCCAGCCGACTACTGCCGTCAGGGTGAGCGCCAGAGCGGTTGCTTGAAACGCGTACTTTTTCATTATGATATGCCTCCCATGTCTTCCTCTACCACGCAGTCCAAGGCGTTCCGGGTGCAAAGAATTTCACTGTTTCATTATACGCCCCTGATCATCGAGTCGAAACCGAAGCGAAATACTGCGATTAGAGGCTGTGAGGACGACTCAGTTAGTGATGAAAGTCATGCATTCATTGTATGGTAGCTTGCAGCAGTGTACCGGGCTGCTTAGAATGGAATCCAGCCTTTGGCAGAATTCCTGGGAACATCAGTTGGATTGAACGCCCCCGTTGAATGAGCAAGAAGAGTCGCGGAAAACAGAATTCGCGTCGCTCGGCATCCCTCCCTAAGCCGGCCGTTGTGGTGACGCGTGCAGACGCGACGACTCGGGCGACTGCCCCATTGTTGAAAAAGTCTGTCCCGTCGTCATGGCAGAGGGCATACTCACTGGTCCCCGTTGCACTAGCTCTCCTGACATCGGCTAACTCAATTTGGAATCAATTTGCATCGGATGACACCCAGCAGGTACTGGGTAACATCTTTATCAAGCGGCTGAGCAACCTTCCTCTCGCATTCACGACCAGTGTGTGGTCGTTTGTAAGCGTCGATATCGCGATGGCAGTGCAATCCTATTACCGCCCGCTATTCAGTGTTCTATTCACAATCAACTACGCTTTGTTTGGGACCTCCGCGTGGGGCTGGCATCTGATGAACGTAGTGATTCACGCGACGGTCACTGCAATGGTCTTTGTCGTATGCAGAGAAGTCACCGGCCGCGAGCAAGTTGCCGGCATTACAGCAGCGCTTTTTGCGGTTCACCCGGTTCACGTCGAATCCGTAGCGTGGATATCCGGCGTTACCGATCCGCTGATGGCGTTGTTTCTGTTGCCCGCGTTTTACTGCTACTTGCGCTACAAAAAAACTGGCCGCAAATACATGATCGGTCTGACCGTCGTGCTCTACCTGCTTGCATTGTGGAGCAAGGAATCCGCAATCGCGTTGCCGCTGGTAATCGGATACTGCGAGCTTTTCCATTTCACCGAATCGGCCCCGCTGCGAAGCCGTATTGCTCGCGTAACGGTATGGGCCGCTTTGTTCCTTGTCCCGTCAATGATTTATTTTTTTATGCGCCAGGAAGCGCTTGGAGCATCACTGGGCGGCTACGACGATCGTTTCCCGCTTGGTTCGGCGCTCGCGACAATGCCGCTTGCGACCGTGAAGTATCTGTTGTTGATGACCCTGCCGATCGGCTACAGCTATCAGCACTACACAACACCCGTTGCGAGTATCACCAGCCTCAACTTTCTTGTACCGGCGATTGTGTTAGTGACGCTCGCGCTCGGGATCACTCTCACCAGATCGCGAGCGGTGCGGCTTGGCGCGGTGTGGTTCATCTGCATGCTCGCGCCCGCGCTTTTGGCAATCAGACACTTTGATGCTCAGTACATTGTTCAAGAGCGATATCTCTATATGGCCTCAATGGGTTTCGTACTGGCCTTAGCAGTGGGCATCGAGCGCTTGTCAGCACTAGAATTGTTTCGGGGTCAGGAGCGCGCCGCGGCCTTGATCACTCTCCTGTTGGTCCTGATGTGGGGCCCGGTTTCGATTGCTCAGAACAGGGTTTGGCACGACACTCTTACGCTCTTTAAGAACTGTGTTGCTGTTGAGCCGCGTTCTCCCGAAGCGCATTCGGCATTGGCCGGGACTTATTTTGCCGTGGGCCGTCCCCGAGAAGCCGAAGCCGAAGCGCGGCTGGCGATGGAGATCGATCCGGCGTGCGCAAATGCGTATACGAATCTAAGCTATTTCAGCAAGCAAGCCGGCAAACTAGATCAGGCCATCGATTATCTCGAGCAAGCCACGCGCGCGGTGCCGCTCGACGGAATTACGAGAGTAGGTCTGGCGACGGTTCATTTGAATCTAGGATTGCTTTGCTCGGAGCGCAGGGATTTCGATTGTGCCGAACAGCACGTTGTCTTATCGACTCAGCTTTGGGACCGCGCGGTTGGCTGGTATTACGCCGGCGAGTATTACTTCGGCCAGGGACGATACGAGGAAGCGCGTCAGATGTACGAGCGAGCTACGAAGCATCTGCCCTCTCGATATGCCCCAATACATCGCAAGATTGGGCTTGCGTGGGAAGGTCTAAGGCAAGCTGACCAGGCTCGCGATGAGTATGAAAAATACTTGCAGCTTGCGTCGCCCGATGCAGCGGATCGTGAGGACGTGCAGAATCGCCTCTCGCGGTTGCCTCGGTAATCTCTCCTCAAAAGTGCATAGTTCAAATCGATTCTCTATTGCTGCGGCTGCGAGTCGGATATAATCACCGAGCCAAAGGATTGGACGGGGGAATGATGTGATCAAGTCGATTGGAGTTGTCGGCGCGGGGACGATGGGCAACGGCATCGCGCAGGTAGCCGCTCGCGCCGGGCTCGATGTAATCCTTCGAGACGTGACCGACGACCTGCTTGTCCGAGCGTTGGGTACTATTGATAAGAGCCTTCAGCGCGACGTCGATAAGCAACGCCTGACTGTTGAAGCCAAACGGGAGATCATCGCGCGTATCAAATCGACTACAGTGGTCGCCGATTTTGAAAGTGTTGATTTCGTAGTCGAAGCGATCTATGAAGACTTCAGTGCAAAAGCCGAGCTGCTGAAGGAACTGGATCGGGTATGCCGGGCAGAAGTGATTCTGGCAAGCAACACGAGTTCGATTTCGATTACGAGGCTTGGTGCGGTTACGTCGCGGCCGGATCGCTTTGTCGGCATGCACTTTATGAACCCTGTACCGGTGATGAAGCTAGTCGAGATCATTCGCGGGATCGCGACATCCGATCAAACTTATTCCGACACTCGCGAGCTGGCCGAAGCGATGGGGAAGACCGCGGTCGAAGTGAATGACGCGCCCGGCTTTGTATCGAACCGGGTATTGATGCCGATGATTAACGAGGCTGTTTTTGCATTGTATGAAGGCGTTGGAACTCCTGACGCCATCGACCAGATAATGAAGCTCGGGATGAACCATCCAATGGGTCCGCTGCAGCTTGCGGACTTCATAGGACTTGATGTTTGCCTCGCAATAATGAATGTGTTATATGATGGCTTCAATGATTCGAAATACAGACCGTGCCCTTTACTCAGGAAATACGTCGACGCTGGATGGCTCGGGCGCAAGACGGGGAAGGGCTTTTATCAATACTGATCGCGCAGCAGAACGTGAACGATTGAACGTGAAATCGGCTGCTGGAGCCGCTTTCAGGGCGATACTATCAGAGTCCGTCAGGGTGGTGTAACAAACGATGATTCTTTGTCAGCAATGCTCTCATTCAAATTCCTACAATCGTGAGACCTGTGCGTCGTGTGGCGCGCGCCTTCTGATAATTACAAATACTCGAACCGCGACAGCATATGGGGGGATCGAAAGTCTCCTCAGGCCAACGCTGGAAGAGCATCTCCTCGAAAGGATCAGCACGCTCGAGAGCGAGTTGAACGGCGCGCAGGAACGGCTGGAGCTTGTTGTCGATCTCATCCAACGCCAGGCAACGAGCGGGCTGTACGATCATGCGATGCTCGACGCGCTTGTTGAGCACCTGTCCGAGCGTGGCGCCGTCGAGGGGGGAAAGCTCGAGACCCTGTGGCGTGATCGAATCGCCGAGCACTATGAAGAAGCAAACGAGCAGGAGGAACTCGACAAGCGCGTCGAGCATATGCTGAGCGGGTTTGGCGGCGAGAACTTTGACTTGTTTGCTCGGCTCCTCGACACCGGCGCCGATTTGATCACTGAAGGAAATCTTAAGCGCGGCATTCGATACTTTGAGAAGGCTATGGTACTGGATCCATCGAATGTTGCCGTAGCATTGTTTGTCGGCGAACACTTTTTCCGGCTCAACAAGACCGTGCTGGCTCGAGCGTACCTCGAACGCGCGATACAGGAACACGCGGACAACTACACAGCACAGTTGATGCTTGGGATCATTTGCGGAGATGACGGCGATCTGGAATCAGCGAAACGTCATTTGACTCAGTCTCTGAAAATCAGAAGGAATTCGTTCGCCGCGCACTATGGACTCGGGCGAATCCTGGTCAGCGAGGGCAAGGTCAAGGAAGCGCTGATTCATTTGAAGCGCGCCCTGAGTCTTAAGCCGACGCCAGAGATGCACTATCTCGTAGGCCGGGCTTATCTCGAACAAGGCCGTACCGACATCGCTGTTCGGCATTTGCGCCGCTGCATAGACATGGATCCGAAATTCGACGCAGCGCTTTATCACCTCGGCTTAATTTATTTGCATCAGGAGAATCTGCTTCTTGCGCAGGAACACTTTCGAGCAGCCTATGAGATAAACCCGCGTGAGTCTCGCTACAGGACTGCGCTGCGGGCAAGGAAGGCCGGGCAACTAGCGCCTCTTCCTGTATTTGGAAGGGCCGCGGTGTCGAAGCGCAAGGTCGTCAACGGCAGTGACATGCGGTTGGCCGAACTCCTGAGAAGTGATCTTTTAGAGATTCACAAGGCAGTCGCTGACGACAGAAAAGGGCAAAAGCGGGGATAGCTGCGCCTTCACGAATCAGAAAAAGGCAAAGGTGGGAAACCCTCCCGCCTTTGCCTTTTTCAGTTTGGTCTGTCGATCGATCAGTGTGCTGTCAGACTATCGTGCGAACGACTGCCGTTGGGCAGTACCAACACGCTGCGGCAATCAGTCCCGAACGCGGTGTTGGTATCGGCGGTCAAACTATAGACATCAAAACCCAGGGAGTCCAAATAGGTCGCCAGATCGTTGCTTGAGGAGATGTATAAAGCTGATTCGTGCCCCAGGTATTCGGTTATTTCAAGGAGCCGCTCGATGACTTCAATTGGTTCGAATGTTCTGGCGGGATCTCGGAAGCTAGCCATCTGTAAACTCCTTTCATCGGTGATACGAGCCATCTGACGGATTAGTTTTCCAAGCCATCTTAAGATGCTCCTCGCAGCGAGCAAGTTGGTTTTTCAAAACTAAACCGCAAAGGTAGAACGGCGAGTGGTAAACACCTTGCGCGAATGTGGGGCAGATTCGGAATCGCGAGAACTCGAACAACGGGGAAATCGAGGGCTCGAACCAGATTTCTTGCGAAATGATTGTTTCTGTCCTGCTAGTCGCCCTCGCTTGATTTTACCTTCGAAGGTGTAGCCTCCGGCTTCTTCTCACTTACCTTCTCGGCCGTATCCGTACTTGCCGCAGCGCTCTTGCCGGGATAATCCGTCTTGTACCAACCCGATCCCTTGAGTTGGAAGCTGGTCCGCGAAACTTTCTTCTCGAGCTTTCCCCGGCATTTCGAACATCGCTTCGGGGGCGCATCTCCAACTTTTTGAATGATCTCGGTCTGCGAACCACACTTCACACAGACATACTCGTAAATCGGCATAACCCGAAGGATCCCTCCGACAAAATCAAGTCGCTTCGATGTTAGCATCACGAATGGGGCTCATCAACTCGACTCACAGATGCCTTCGCAGATAATTGACCAGCTTATAGCCGGCGTAGTACTTGTAAGGCGCGCGTCCCAATGAGTAGTGTCCACATCGGACAATCGCACGATCGAACCGCACGTCGTGCCGCTCGCATTCCTGGAACAAGAGCGCGGATAATTCGGGCGTAAACGAGAGGTCATAGCGGGCTGAAATGAGCAGTGCCCGCCGCGAGTCTCCAGCGAGACGCGGCACATAGGAATTTGGGCTGATCGCCAGGAATGCTCGTCTAACCTGCTCCTTGCTGAGCTTTTCTTCAAGCGCCTGCCTCACATGGGCCGTGGTCAATCCGTCCCACACCACGTCCCCAAAATAACTCGAGACGTGATTGAACACCGCTGCCTTGATCCGGTTTTCATGAATGAAAGTCAGAAAGCCGATGCACGAACCGAGACTCGTTCCGACCAATCCGATCCGCTCATAGCCTTGTGCTTCAAGCCAGTGAACCGCCGCGCGGGTGTCAATGACCGCCTGCCGGTTTGCCTGGAGCGTGCGCCCGAGATTCGCGCTAACCATGTAATCAGCCCGCTCAAAGCCGGGCAGCATTCTCCGGTCGTGATACGGCAAGCTCAGCCGGAGCGCCGCGATTCCAGCGCGGTTCAGAAGCTCGCAGAGCGCGACGTGCTCGTGAATCTTTGCATTCCAGTGAGGCAGCACAACAACCGCCCGGCCGCGGGCTCTTGCGACTTCGCGCACTCGCCCCGCCGCTGGTTTTGCGTTCCTTCCGAGTACAGGAAAGTAACGAGCATAAACGGTGTTGTTCTGGTCGAACGGCGTTGTAACCGCACTTGGAAAGGTGAGCCAGGAATCTTCCATCGAAGCGCGCGGAACGCCGTCATAGGCAAAGAACCGATCGCTTTCGGCAATTGCTTTGTCGTTATATTTGAAGATCAGCTCGAGACTGCCACCGTTGCCGTTCGACTTCGTTGCAACGCCGGTGTGATTTAAGAACTCCGCGCCCCATTCAAACGGTCTAACTACGCGAACATTGTCGGTTCGTGACAGTCTGCGTTCCCACTTATGAATCACGTTTCTGAGCATATAAGAGAGTAGTTCATTATGCCGTAATCCGACAAAGCGAATTCCTGGATACTCGCATATTGGGAAGTGGCAACCCAAAATTCGCGCGAGAATTCCGAATATAGCGGACGCCGTCTACGTCTAATCTAGTAAGGAGCTTTATGAGCGCACCAATTAGTGAATACAAACTGGGAGAAGGAATCCCACTCGTCGTTTGCGTCAACGATTGCATGCTCGACTGCGGCCAGCCTGCTTCAGAGCTCATGCCGATCTGTTTTAGGGTGCAATGCGCGTTTGCGGTCATGCGATGGGGACCCGGTGCGGCGCCTTTACAAATCCTGCACTCGGATGTGGCCTCCAATTCGGGATCTCATCGGCTACTTTGAGTTGCCACTTTCCTGCTCACCGTTTTATCATAATCCCGATGTTCGCGACCTTGTTACAACTCAAGCTCAGCCTTCTCAACCCGTTGCTGGTGTGAGCGGAATGCGCCGGCCGGCCAACGGGTCTCCAACCAGTTCCTCTTTCCGAAAAGCATGACAGGATTGTTTCGACGACCATGAACGACAAATACTTTCCACAAGAGATCGAGCAGAAGTGGCAGAAACGCTGGGCTGATGAGAAGACATTTGAAGTCCGGGAGGATGCGAGCCGCAAGAAATTCTACTGCCTCGAGATGCTGGCCTACACGTCAGGCCGCGCGCACATCGGACACGTTTCAAACTTCTCGATCGGCGACGCGCTGGCGTGGTACAAACGTCTGCGTGGTTTCAATGTGCTCCATCCGTTTGGTTGGGACGCATTCGGGCAGCCCGCCGAAACCGCGGCAATCAAAGACGGCACCGATCCGGAGAAGTTCACTCGCGACGCGATTGCCTATATGAAATGGCAATTCCAGCGGATGGGTCTGAGCTACGACTGGTCCCGCGAAGTCACAAGCTGCGATCCTGAATACTACAAGTGGAATCAGTGGTTCTTCATTCGAATGTGGGAGCGCGGGATGCTCTATCGCAAGCTCGCGCCGGTCAACTGGTGTCCGAAGGAAGACATCTCGTTGTCCAACGAACAGGCATCGGGCGGAGTCTGCTGGCGATGCAACACGCCGGTGATCCAGAAGCAATTGATGCAGTGGTTCGCTCGGATCACTGACTACGCCGATCAGTTGCTGGACGATCTCGAAAAGCTCGAAGGCAAGTGGCCGGAGCGCGTAGTCTCGATGCAACGCAATTGGATCGGCCGCAGCCACGGCGCCGAGGTTACTTTTCAGATAGCCGATTCGAATGACTCGATCACGGTGTTCACGACTCGCATCGACACGATCTTCGGCGCGAACGCGATCATATTGGCGCCAGAGCACGCGCTTCTGACCGTGCTTGTTGAGGGCAAAGCGCAGCGAGACGAAGTTCTCGACTTCGCGGAGAAGCTCAAGCAGGAACAGCGCAGTGGGCGCGTCGACGAGTTGGAAAAACACGGCAAGTTTACCGGCGCATTCGCTGTCAATCCGTTCAATCAGGAGCGGCTGCCAATCTGGATCGCGAACTTCGTGCTCGCCCAGTACGGCACTGGCGCGATCATGGCGGTGCCTTCGGGCGATCAGCGCGACTTCGAATTCTCGCGCAAGTACAATCTCCCGTTTCGCCAGATCAAACTGAACGTTGAAGGCCGCGAGATCCCGGCCGAAGAAATGGAAGTGCCCGATGAATCCTGGACCACCACGGTCAACACCGGCCAGTGGAGCGGGTTGTCTTCGGAGGAAGCAAACCGCCAGATGTCAGAGTACGCCGAAGCTCATGGGTTTGGGCGAGGCGCAATTACCTACAAACTGCGCGACTGGGGGATCTCGCGTCAACGCTACTGGGGCACGCCCGTTCCGATGATTCACTGCGAGATGGACGGCATTGTGCCGGTTCCCGACGATCAACTGCCGGTCGTGCTGCCGAAGGGCGTGAACCTGAAAGTCGAAGGCGGATCTCCGCTCGATCACGTTCCCGAGTTCGTCAACGTGAGTTGCCCGAAGTGCGGAGGTCCGGCCAAGCGCGATACCGACACGATGGACACGTTCGTGGATTCGAACTGGTACTACTTCCGGTATTGCGATCCGCATAACGACACGCAGCCATTCGATCCAGAGAAAGTCGCTTACTGGTTTCCGGTCGATCAATACATCGGCGGCATCGAGCACGCGGTGCTTCACCTGATTTACACGCGCTACTGGACGAAGGTGATGCGCGATATGGGTCTGGTGAAATTTGATGAGCCCGTCGCGCGTCTGCTGACGCAGGGAATGGTCAACAAGGAGACTTATGCGTGTCCCGAACATGAGTGGTTGTTTCCGGAGCAGGTAACCGGTCAGAAGACTTGCTCGATATGCGGGCGAGAAGTGATCACCGGCCGCGTCGAGAAGATGTCGAAGTCCAAGAAGAACGCGGTCGATCCGATCGAGATGATCAACGTCCACGGCGCTGACGCGCTCAAGCTGTTTGTGCTGTTTGCGGGTCCGCCTGAGAAGGACAAAGAGTGGTCGGACACCGGAGTTGAAGGCGCGGCGCGATACCTGCAGCGCGTGTGGCGAATCGCAAACAAGTGGCAGAGCCGGATAGTCGCATCAAACGGCTCGTCGAGTTCGCAACCTGATCTGCAGGATTATCAACGACGGTTGCGCCGCCGCACGAATCAGCTCGTCAAAGCGATAACCGAGAACTTCGAAGAGCGGCTGCACTTGAACACTTGCATCTCATCGTTAATGGAGCTGACCAACGAGATCTACACATTTGATCAAGCTGTTGAAAAGAACGCAGCCGTCAGCGAACTCGACATACAAGTTGCCGGAGAAGCGCTGAGCGCATTGATACCGATGCTTGCGCCGTTTGCTCCGCACATCGCGGAGGAATTGTGGGAGAGCTTCGGCCATTCAGGGAGTTTGACACACGCCCAGTGGCCCAGCTTCAGCGAGGAGCTTGCGCGTGAGGAAGAAATCGAAGTCGCCGTCCAGGTGAACGGCAAACTGCGCACCCGGATATTCGCTCAAGCCGATGCGCCCGATGACCGGTTGCGCGAGGCTGCCCTTGCCGATGAGAAGGTCAAGGCTGCAACTGCCGGCCGCGATATCGCAAAGGTGATTGTCATACCGCGGAAGCTGGTCAATATAGTAATCAAGTAATCGAGCTGTAAATGGGCGGCAAGACCGGCGCTGAGATGAACATCAGCGCCGATCTCTTTTTCTTTCCCGCCTCGCTATTGCTCCACGTATGCTCGACCGATCTGTGCCGCTTCACTTCTTCGGTGTCTCGTCATCCTTCTCTCTTTGCTCTTCGGCGGTCTCGCCGGGGCCCAGCGGTTTCGGCTGCTTCTTCGGTTCCTTGGGCTCTTCCTCCGGGGCCTTGCCGGCTGATCGCAAGTTCATAAACTTGTTGAGCAGATCGAACCAGAAGGGGGCTCCCAGCGAGGCAGCAAAACCTGTCAGCAGCCAGCCAACAAAGTGGTATCGCAGGGTCTGGCCCCACAACTCTGCCCAAGGTACCGGTTTTTCAAAATCTGGTTTGTCTGGGTCTGGGGACTCTCTAGTTCCCTTGATCCAACCCGGCCACTTGCGAAGTCCCGGGACGGGCTCGTCAGTCCATCCAATCGGCAAACCCAGTCCCCCGAGCTGTTTTATCCTGTCTTCGATCTCTTTCTTTGAGTCTGTGTTGGCTTCCGGCTTTGTCTTCACCAGTTCCTGAGCCTGGGCTACGAGCGAGTCGCGCAGTGCCGAGTCATTGGCGAGAGTCCTCGCTATCAGGAAAGTATCTACGTTGAGCGCAACGGCGAACACAATGCCAAGCGCAACGTGAATGAACTGGGTTCTTCTTTTATACCAGCCACTGACCCTGTCCATGGAGTTATTGAACCAAACCTCGATGTTCACTTTGAGCTTCTCTAGATCCTGTTCTGCCTCTTCCGCGAGAACAGTAAGCGATTTCTTCAGCTCTTCGTTTGGGAGGCTTGCGATTAGGGCTTTGACATCCTCTTTCGCCTTCGGCGCCTTTTCATCCAATTTCGAAATTACGTCAATTAATGTCAAAGCGAAGGTACGGGAGGGAATGTACGAAGGTTTGTCGCCGGGCCGTGACAGTGAATTCACGAGCGGATGCTCGTAGATCTTTTTCGTGAGATCCTGAGCTGGGGTGGCGGAGTCATTGTCTGAGCGAGGATGCAAGAGATTGCGAATCCCCTCTTCAAGGTTGCTTGCGCGCGACTTCAACTTGGAAGCTATCAATTCGCTCACGGCGGTGACGATGAGACTCATCACCAAGAAAACGAAAATCAAACCGATAGCCACGTCGAGTATCGCTGAACCAAACATATCGGACCTCCTTTTAGCGGCTTGTGGCCGTTGAAATCGTCAGCGTTCGCGGGCTTCGGACTGGTTAGCGGGAATCCCGAGGAACGCCGCGTGAGTTTGAGAACACGTGAATCGCTGCCATCACAGAGAATCCCCAACTGTTTCCCCTGGTTTTGAGAAGACTACAACCTGATTCTGTCAGTAACTGCCGGAAAAGATGGCGCGAGAGTAGCACATCGAACAAATCAGAACAACAACTATAATCACATAAACAGCACGTTGATTCCGCTGCTTGTCTCAATCACTTTCAGAAGGCTAAGATCACCGTGCATGCTTAAGGCGATATTTCTGGCCGTCGCGCTCTCAACGATCGTCAACGTCTGCGGCTATAAACAGGCCGGCAAGGGCAAGAGTCTGCCCGCGGACATCAAGACGATCGCCATTCCCGTCTTTCAAAACACGAGCCTCAAATATCGAGTCGAACAACGATTCACGAACGCGGTCATCGAAGAGGTACTCAAGCGAGCACGCGGACTTCGCGTGGTCACCCAACCGGAAGGTGCGGATGCCGTAATCAACGGCGACATTCGAGGCTTTCGCGCTTCAGGCTCGATCCTCGACGATCGGGGCCGCACGCGAATCTGGGATGTTCGAATCATCATCAGCGTAGTCGTGCGCGATCTTCGAAGCCACAAGATACTCTTCGAGAATCCGCGGATGGTATTCGAGGGCGAGTACGAACTGTCAGACGATCCTCAATCGTTCTTCAACGAGGAAAATCCGGCGGTTGACCGCATCGCAAAAGAATTCGCGCAGACCATAATAACCACAATCCTGGAAGGACAGTGAGTCGAGCAACAAAAAACGAAGGGATCAGTTTCGAGGCGCTGCGCCGGCAGATAGACGACGGTCAAATCGCATCGCTCTATCTGTTAATCGGCGAAGAACGCCGTCTGCACGACGAAGCGCTCAAGATGCTTTTCGAAACTATCGATCCCGCGCTGCGCCCGTTCAACGCGGCGGTGTTTACAATCGGCAGCGACAACGGCGCCGGCTCAAAGACTACGATTGCTCAGGCTCTGGATGCGGCGAATCAGATGCCGATGATGTCCGCGCGTCGAATAGTTGTGATTCGCGACTTCGACAAGATCAAAGAAGACGAACAGGACCAGGTATTCAACTACCTTAAGAATCCGTCGCCGACTACGACCGTGGTGTTTCAAGCGCCGTTTCCGGATAAGCGGCGAAAACTAACGATGGCGCTCCTGAAGTCGTGCACGGTGACGGCGCTCGATGCGTTTGACGATCAGCGTGCAACGCAGTGGGCTTCGGATTACTTGAAGGAGTTGCATTGTCGTATCGACGCGGATGCGCTTCGGTTGCTGATCGGACTCACTGGTCCCGGGCTCACCAGGTTGGCAAACGAGCTCGACAAGCTCGCCGCCTACGCCGATGGCGGCACTATAGACAGAGTCGCGGTTGAGGAATTAGTGCCGCGAGTCCGCGAGCACAGTGGTTGGGAGCTGTGGGATGCGATCGGCTCCGGCGATCGCAAGCGCGCTTTGAGACTAATGAATCATCTGCTCGAAGACAGCGACCCGCTGCCGATACTTGGATCGATCGCGAGTTACTACAGGAAGCTGCTCATCGGCAAGGATCTGATGGATGCCGGAGCCTCGACCGACGCAGTAAAGAAAGCGACCGGTCAGTGGAGCCCGAGCTTCTTCAAAGGCGTGCGGCGGTCACCGCGTGAGGTGTTTGTAAAAGGACTCGAACGCATCGCTCAAGTGGACAACGCGATAAAGAACTCCGAGGGTACACCTCGGCTTCAGATGCAGTATCTGATCGCAGAATTGACTTTGCCCCCCGCTACGCGAAAGAGTATATAAATTGACGGAGGAGAACATGGCCATCTTTGCTCACCAGGAGAATCCGCTCAACGATCAGGAGTGGGAAAACATCAAGGCTGTTGTGATAGGCGTCGCGCGTCGAAAACTGGTCGGCCGCCGAATCGTCGATCTGCACGGACCGCTTGGCGCTGGCGTTCAGACGATCGTTCACGATCACTTCGCTGGAACGCAGATCGGCCGGATAGGACTGCTGGGCGAGGAAGAATCCGATCCCATTCGCTCGGTGCGCCGCGAAAGCGGAATCATTCCGCTGATCTACAAAGATTTCATTCTTCATTGGCGCGACATCGAAACTTCGCGGCAGGCCGGAACGCCGCTTGACGCCGCGGCTGCCGCGGCCGCAGCAGCTTTTTGTGCCGACGCCGAAGACGATTTGATTTTCAACGGCAACGCCGAGATGGGCTACGAAGGATTGATGGTTGTCGACGGGCGGCGAACAATGAAACGACGCAACTGGGCTGAACCGGGCAATCCTTTTGCTGATGTTGTCGATGCGACCCACGCGATGGTTGAGGAAGGTTTCTACGGGCCCTATGCAATGGTTGTCAGCCCTGTCTTGTATACCCAGATGCACCAGGTCCACCCCGGCACCGGAGTAATCGAGATCGAGCACATCCGCCAACTGGTGACCGATGGCGTGTATCAATCAGCACTGATCGAAGATGGCTTTGGAATGATTGTGGCCACCGGGACTCAGAACTTCGACCTTGCGGTGGCTCAGGATCTGAACGTCGCGTATCTCGGCGCCCAGAATATGAATCATCCATTCCGCGTCTTCGAATCTGTTTATTTGAGGATCAAACGGCACGGTTCGATTTGCACACTTGAACCGAGCGCCGGTTCGAAGACTTCGGCGAAGAAGAAGTGATGTGAAGACTCAGGCAGGATCAAAGAAGCGGCCCATCTCGCAGGTGAGATGGGCCGCTGGTGTTTAGCACTCTTTGGCGTTTAAGGCTGGGTCTAGCCAGCCATTCCATTCACGTTGGTCGTTAGCCGCGATTTGTAACGGGCTGCCGCGTTGCGATGGATGATTCCCTTTTGAATCGACTTATCGATCAACGAAACGGTTGCGGTAAGCAGCGACTGAGCTTCGGTGCGCTCACCCGCGTCGATCGCGGCTCGAAGCTTCTTTATCTCGGTTCGGAGCCGGCTGCGATTCTTCCGATTTGCTTCATTTCTTCTGGCGGATTGCCGCACTCGCTTCTCCGCTGACTTATGATTGGCCATGCTGTCAGTATCTCCTCTTTACTACGAACAATCTTGTTGAAAAAGAGTAGTAGGATAGCGGGCTGGGTAAAGCAGTGTCAAGGAACACGCGCCCGCTCATTCCTTCCCGAAGCGAGTCACTGTGAACTTTTCTACGCGAACCGGCGTCCCGGGCCGGATGCCAGCTTTCGAATGCACAGCCAGCCACTGGTCTTCGACGGAGTTGATTCCTTCGATTCGCGGGAGCAGTAGCCCTCTGTGTTTGCCATCGAGCGTTTCGACGATGACACCGAACACCGATGGTTCCAGATCCTCGGGCCCGCGTGCGCTTTCGGGAGGTGATAAAACATCGACGCCGTACTTGAGTTCCGGCAATTCGATTGCAGTGACGGGCAGGAATCGCGGGTCGCGAGTCGCGGCGCCGATCGCGTTGTAGATCACTTCTTCGGCTACGTTGTTGCAAGCGGGTTCGATTGTCCCTATGCAGCCTCGCAGTTGACCATCCGAAGTCCTAAGAGTAACGAACACGCCTGCTCGCGTTGCAAGCACGCCGTCCGGACCGGCGGGGGGCTTGATGATCGTCCGATCTCGCGTGAAGGCTTCAACCGCAAATCGCGCAAGTTCTTGCGGCAAGATGTTGGCAGGCAAGTTCATAGCAATCTGAAGCGTGATGCGTGAAGCGTTTCACGCATCACCCTCACGTTTCACTCATCACTCATCACGCTTCACTCATCACGATTCGCGTCCGCGAGCACTGCTACCATGTAGCCTACTCCGTACGGTCCTTCGTAACTAAGCACTTCATGATCACGCAACTCTTCGCCGACTGTTCCGAGCGCGACGATGATCGATCGATATCCGCATTCGCCTGCGCGGGTCCTTAGATCCGGATCGATATTGATTACGCCTCCGGAGTCTCCGCGTTCGATTGCATCGACAATATGCTCGTCGAATAAATGGGCGGTCGGCTCATACTCGTAAGGTCCGCCGACAATCAATCGATGGCTCAGGTCTCCGCTTGCGACCAGCGCTACTCTTCGATTGATCGAGCGGGCCGCCGCCGCGATCGCGCGTCCGAAGGCCAAATGCTTTTCGTTATTCTGATGCGTAAACCCGATCACCACCGCCGGGCCGCGCCATCCTGCTTCGTGCAAGTAGTACAAAGGGACCAGCGCTCCGTGATCGAGTGGATAGTGGCGATCCAGCTCACGCAGTTCCACTCCGTCTTCGGCGGCTGCAATTCTCATCGCACCGAGCATCGCCACGTCGTTAGGAAAAGAAAGCCGGACATCAGGCGAATAAAACTCGCGGAAGTCACCCTCGAGCTGAAGCGTGGAACGCGCCGTGAACGCGTCGGGATCGAGCGGAGAATGCGGGGATATGACAACGACAGTATCCGGTTCGGCAAGGATGAGGCGTCGTGAGAATTCCCGCAGCGCGAGCTGCGAGCGAGCGACGTTCTCAATGCGGGCCCCACCGATTTCAGGAACGAGAAGAGGCGGGTGAGGCGCAACCCCGGCGAACACTACGCGGCCAGGCATGATTTCCTCCTCTGAAGCAGATCGCTGACGCGCCGGCTCAATACCGGGCAAATCATAACGCCGGTGAGGAAACCAGTTCAACTGGACCCCCGAAAAGATAGAAAGAAGACACTGTGATCGCGCTTGCGCGTATGTTAGAGTGCCCTAGCTCCCGCCCCAATTGAAAAGAGATCAGGAAGAAAATGGCAAAGACCACCCCGACTGAGTTCGATCCCGAGAGCGCAATAATCGACGCCGACTTGCTGGTGAAGTATCGAATGGTCAACCGCGCGGTCGAAACGCTCGAACGCGCAATCGACAGTGCGCCGCGTCACGTCGGATTGCGCGAGAAGCTTCGCGAAATCCTCATCGATGCGGGCCGTCGCGATCAAGCGGCACAGCACTGTTTGGCGCTTGCGAGCTTGCACATTTCGGCGGGCGATCTGGACAGCGCGAATGAAAGACTGCTCGAGGCGAAGCGGCTCGATCCGCGAGTGTCGGTGACCGGTCAACTGCGTGATACCGGATCGGTCGAGACGGCTCCGGCACGCACGCAAAGGATACTTTCCGGCAGCCTCGCCGACGTCAGTTTGTTCGACATCATACAGATAATCGAGAACAGCCGCTTAACCGGTGTGCTGACGACGACCTCCTCGGCGGTCAGCGGCGAGATACACTTCGATGAAGGGCTGGTCGTGGGCGCCAAATCAGGAATGGACTTCGGAAGAAAAGCGCTGAGTCAATTTGCTGGAGCGGCCGACGGCAGTTTTGATTTCGAGAAGACCACCGAGACCTACGACCGGACTATTCAGACTACTAGCAACACAGCGCTGATTCTGGACATGCTGCGCATCCAGGATGAGGAAGATCACGGTCTCGGAAAGTTAGACACGCTGCAATAAGCGAATATTCGAACAAAGAGAAGAGGCGAATGTGATGGGCTTCAAACCGCCGATCACATTCGCCTCTTACGTTTTGCTGTATCGTTGTTCTTAAGGCTTGGCCGGGGTCTTTGGCGCAGCCGTTGTCACAGGATTTGCTTTGTTGTACTCGGCGATAAAATCCTGAGTAACGTCGGCGCGAGGGTCGAACCAAAGGACAGTCCCCGACTGAATCGCATTGCCAATATCGACCAGCATGACGATACCGCGCTTCGCGGTGTAATCCTCCGCGAACTTTCCGAGTTTGCCCGTGATGGGCTCGAACGCTTTATCGCGCGCCCGTCCGGCGTCGGCCTGAAGATCTTCGGACTTGCGCTGGTACTCGCGCTTCATGCTCTCGAGGTTCTCGGTCATCTCTGCTACTCGCGCTGCAGCCAGCACGCCGCCCTGGGACTTCAACGTAGTTTCGAGAGCGTTGATCCGGTCCACCAGTCCCTGTACGTCCTTGACGCGGGGCTCGAACTGACGATTGAGACTATCGACTTTGTCCTTGAACTCCGCGACTTGTTCCTGGAAAAGACCGGTATTTACAACCGCGATTTTTCCCTTGGGAAGTATTGCGGGCGCGGCTGGTTTCTGAGCGGCGGCAGCAGGCTGTTGTGCGAACGCCGTACCGGCTAGCGACGCAAGCGCGAGAATTATTACTGAGAGTTTGAATAACTTCATAGGATTCCTTTCATCTCACGCTAGGGTTTCGCCGGCGGCTTGACCGGAGGTTTGGCAGGCTGCGCGGCTGGTTGAGCGCCGCCCGGAACCGGATTGGCTTTGTTGTATTCGGTGACAAAGTCTTCCGTTATGTCCGCGCCGGGATTCCAATAGGCAAGCGACCCCGTTTGCGCAGCGCCCGCCAGGTTGATGACGAGAACTATGTTGCGCTGAGTCGCATACGTATTGAGGAACTGAGATAGCTTATCGCGGATCGGCTTTGTTGAGGCATCAAGCGCCTTCTCGGCATCCGAGTTGAGGTCCTCCTGCTCGCGCTCACCGCGTTTCTTCGTCTCGGTGTAGCTGGCCTGAAGTTCCTGATACTTGTCCGCGGTCAACACATTCTGTTTTGTTCGCAGATCGTTTTCCATTCCCTTTAGCTGTTCAGCTAATGTCTGGAGCCTTTGAAAGCGATCCTTGAACTGGTTATTGACCTGATCGTACTTGACCTTCAATTCGCCTATCTGGCCGGGGAACACCTGGGTGTTGATGACGGCTACTTTTCCATCGGGGAGAGCGGCGCCAATCCCGGCTTGTGTGGCCTGTTGACCAGAAGCAGCCGCGGTCATCGCCGCCAATACTATCGCCGCAAACGCGGCTAACTTACTCTTAAGCATACAGACTCCTATGTCCTCTTGAATGTGCCGCGGTGACAGCGACCGTCTGCGGCCGTTTGCGAAACCCTGATTATAGCAGCGCCACTTCCGCGCTTAGAAGAGGCAAATCAACAAATCTGACGGACCTAAAAAGTTCGACCAACCGAAAACCTAATCGCCCGCTTCTGTTCAAAGAAGAACGGATTCTCGGCGGTTTGAGTCCTCGCATTCGGATTCCACGCGAATATCAGACGAAACGGCACATTGATAACCGGCACCTGAACTCGCAACTCGCCGCCATAGCTGTAGCGATAGTTATCGAATATCCCGCTCGTAGCTCGCGAGAGCTGCACGTTTCTGGAGGTCTGCGTGTCGCCGAATATGAACACCGAGCGGAACCCCGGCGGCAATCCGCCTTGATTCTCAGGTGGGGCGGCCCTTCTTAACTCGCGTTGTGAAGCTATCTCACCGCGTGGATTCAAAACCACGGGAAACACGTTCAGAATGCGGTCCGGAATGAATTCCGAGCGCTCGAATTGATCGGATATGGATCGAAGATTGAACGCAGACCCGATATCGAAATACGGCGCGAACTGGAGCGGACCGATGATCGGTATCCTATATTCGACATTGAACAGCGCCTCAGTGTCGCCGCCGATGAACGCCGGAAAATTTCCTATCGAATTGTCGACGACATTCTGGAACAGGAACTGATCAAGCACGCTGGGAGCGACACTGTTGCCGTTTGAACGGCCCGGCTTTCGCACCTTGAGCGTCTCGCCCGTTATCACATCGGTAGCGTGAACATTGCGCGAGCTCACAGTCGTGAGAACCGGCGCCGTAGGCGAGATGCTGCGAATATTGTAGCCGCGAATGTCCTGTTCGCCTCCGAGGAAGAAGCGCGCGAACAGCGGTGTGCCCCCGACGAAAGACAGCGAGTTCGACTCGAAGCGGCTTCCAAACGGGCTTATGTGACCAAACAGGAATCGCAATCCGAAGGTTCGAGTTGGCCTTCCCGCCTCGAGCCTCGCGCGCGCTTCGCGGCCGGCGAACAACGGCAGGAAGAGTTTGTACTCGAAGGTCGGCGCGAATGTGTTGACCTTGCCGCCCAGCGGTCCGCCGGTCAAAGCGGCAAACAGGGTTATCGATTGCCCTTTGGTAGGATCGAGCGATGAATTTAGGGTGTTATAGGAAATCGACGGCGTCACCGTTGACTGAGTCACCCCGGTCTGACGAAACGTAACGAGTATGTCATTCTTGGGGTCGGTGTCTCTATTCACCGCCGGGTCAATGATGTCAGTACTCTGGAATGAATACGACAAACCCAGCCTGATGAATCGTCCCATGCGCAGACGCTTCGCAAAGTAACTGAGCGGCGCGTTCGCGCTGACCGACGCACCCTTCGTTCGCTGAGTGAACAGGGAGTTCCCGCTAAAGGTTCCAAAGAAATTCTGCTGGTTTACCGCGCCGAAACCCTGCCCGAGAAATTGATAGTCCTGATAGAACACATTGAAGCCGATGCTGATCGGCCGGCCCCGCACATAAGGCTCGGTAAACCCGAACGAGATGATCTTCTGCAGATTGCCCGTAGCAACGTTGAACGACAACGACTCGCCATAGCCGAGCAGATTGTTGGTCGAGTAGTTAATCCCGATGTATGAGCCGCCAATGCCGGACACTCCTCCGGTGAAGCTTATCTGCTGCCGGCCTTTTTCCTGAATCTTCAACGTGAGGTCGACCTGGCCCTCTTTCTCGTTGGTGTTGATCGTCGCATCTTCCTTCTTCACCTGATCGAAGTAGCCGAGTTGATTCAGGCGAAGCACGCTGAGGTCCCACAACTGTTCGTTGTATCGCTCGCCCTCGTTCAGCAGCACTTCGCGGCGCAGCACGTTGTCTCGGGTGAATGTGTTGCCGATAAACTCGAGCCGCCGAAGCGTGTACTGCTTGCCTTCCTCGATGGTGAATGTGAAATCAGCCGTACCTTTCGTCGGGTCCGCCGGATCATCGTGAAAGTCCGGTGTGGGATCCGCGCTGAACTGAATGTATCCTCGCGACCCGTAGAGTTTCTTTAGATTCTCGAGACCCTTGTTGATTACCGTGTAGCCTCGAACGACGTCCCCCGTTTTCAAACCGATCACCGACTTGACTTCGTCGGCGGTGAACTCGGTGTTGTCTTCGATCTTGATTTCTCCGGCGCGGTATTGCCGGCCCTCGTCGATCGGAATAACTATCTTCAGCCCCTGCCCCTTATGACCGAACAAAGGTACCCAGGTGCCGACTTTTCCTACCTGCTCGACGCGCGGCTCGCCGAAGCGCGCTTTCAAATAGCCATGATCGGCGTATGCCAGGACGCGCAACCGATCGAGATCTGACTCGAGCTTTTCTTTGTGATAGATGTCCTTCGAACTGAAAGTCGTGAACAGCCCAAGCTGTTTTACGAGTTTCATCTGACTGCGCAGGTGAGAGCTGGAGAAAACCTTGTTTCCTTCGAACTCGACCGCCGCGACTCGAAATCGAGGTCCTTCCTCGATCTTGAATGTCAGCGCTACGGCCGTCGCCGAAATGTTTTCAACCACCGGTGTGACTGTGGCCTCCGGGCGCCCCTCATTAGCGAGCAGTTCCTTGACCACCGACGCTGCTCGGCGGGCCTTCACCGCGTCGTATTGCGATTCCTTCGACAATCCGACCGAGCGTTTTCGAAACTCCTCGAGCACCGTTGACTGCTGAACAGACTTGAGACCTTCGTACTTGATGTCGAGCAGCAACGGGCGCTCTTTGACTTCAAAGGTTACTATCTTGCCGCCACGGGTTCCGTCTTCGGCGAAGACCTTCACATCCTCGAAGTGCCCCTGCGCGTACAGTGCTCGGACGTCGCGGTCGAGTTGTACCGGGTTATACGGATCTCCCTCTCGAGTACCGATCCAGATCTTGATTGTGGATTCGGGGATGCGCCGGTTTTGGCGAATGAGAACTTGCTCGACCAGTACGTTCTGCGGACGGCTAGCGAGGACCGCCGGATCGAGCCGGGCGATTCGTCCACTGATTGGCCAACTGATGACTGTTGCTGCGAGTGCTGCGATGACCCCAAGAACACGCTTACTCATAGATACAATGCACGCTCCCTAGAAAGTACTGAGTTCGTTTCGATCTTTTTTCCGCGCTGCTTCTGACCTGCTTAGCGTTACTACTGCCGACTCCACAATCACCGGAGGCCGTTCGTACGCGCACTAAAGACTTTTTTTCTGGGTTGGCGCCGGCTGTTTGGCCTCTCATCGAAGTTAGAACGCTGGATTGATCGCTTATTGTAACAAAAATGCGGCGCGCAAAGCCAAGAAGTTATTTGTCACGCGCAACGCGACCATTGGGCTCCCTCATTTCCGCGAACCGGCAAGCACTCAGCGACCGGCGCTCCCACGGTAGTAGCCCTCCGCGGTTGAGGCACCCGTCGCGGTCGCAGAGTGTGCACCGTCGCTGAACGCGCTGGCGCTGTGTTGGTCAACGCTCGTGACCGCACTGGAACTTGGTAAGAAAGTAGACATGTAGTTGATTACACTTTTTTGAGTGAAAACCGAAATCAAATGTTATAGAATGCGAGCCGCCATTAGAGATGCAGATTCCCCTGGCTGCCCGCTTCTCAGTGGCAACAGGAAAACTCAGCAACAATGAACTTCAGACCTAAGGAAAGTTCAGGCTCGAAATCTAGTCCATGCGAAGAACACAAGCGCGAGTATCAACGCGCTTGAACCGAAGTCAAACCGAGAATTCCGATCTGCACCTGGCGAGGCGGTGCCTTGATTCAAAGATCGACCATTTCGATCCGACACACGTCCGGCGCTCTGGCCGATGGGATTTTCGCCGGGATCGCAGATGCAGCCCGGCGCGCCGCATTCGCACCAACCGCCACTGAGTGTATGACCGGCGTAAGCGACTGTGGCGAACGGAACAGGGTTAGTCGAGCTATTCTGAGTTGTTGAAGCAAGCAAGGGGAGAACAGCCGTGACGAACAAACAGGCGAATATCCTCTTCATACCAACCTCCATTGGCAGTTATGGTGCTGAGCCTCAAGATGCGCTCAGCCAGCGTGGGTACTACCGACAGCTGATTTGCGCCTCGCTAGCTCGCAGCACACACACGAGCGAAGGAATCCAAGTATTAGGCCGGCAACTTGCCGCTGTCGCGCGCCATGCCTATCCTGCCAGGGAGATGGGCGCGGTTGCGCAAGCAACCCAGTTGATGCTTGCCTTGCCGTTATCAAGGCAATTAGAAAGTATTGCGCGGTACCACCGAGCCTTATGCAAGTGGCGGCAAGGTGAGGTAGACAATACTCGTCAATTCGAGCGCACCGTCGAAGAGGCACCGCCGCAGTATAAAGCGCGAGCGTTGCAGGCTATCGGCTTGATCCATCACAAGCGCGGCGAAGTTGATGCCGCGCTCCCGTTTTACCTCGCAGCGGGGAGATCTGGTGCGAACTGCGACCTATTGACCCTGGCTGAATCTCAAGAGATGATCGCTGTTGTTCGCGGCATTCAGGGCGACCATAAGCAGGCACTCGCAGACCTCGAAAGACTATTCCCACTCGTCCGAGCTATCGGCAAATACCATCCTGCGGTGTACTACACGTTTCTTAACGACCTCGCTGTCGAGCTTGGCGAAGTCGGTCGCCTCGCCGAAGCAGAGGCAGCCTCCACAATCGCTCTCGCTTCACCGTTCGCTCCTGCATATCCAGAATGGGCTGAGACACGCGATGAGATTGCAGCCAAGCGCGTCTCTGCGACGCCCTCAGTTGTCGCGTTCAATCACCTGCCAGGAGCAGCTCCTTCGCTGTGGGCCGAACCCCGACGCAAGCCAAAGCGGGTTGGCACCCACGCATTAGATTGGCCTGTTTTTTTTAGAGAAGTTTTCTTCAAAGAGCTTCAAAAACGATTGCCGTAACCTCGGTAATTCAACACGATGGAATAACTCAAAGCATCATCGACCGAGCGATGATCTGCATCGGGCCTCGCGCGCCACCGGCTCAATCCTGAACCAATCACCACATATCTAATCAATCAATAATTGCGCGGCGTGGGCCGCCACTTGGGTGGCGACCCACCCTGCCCCTTTTTTCGCACGTTGGTGTGTCAGGAGTTCTCTGCCCATGCCATACCTTCGCGCGTCGGAGAGCGTGTATGAGTATAAAAGAAGGAAGCAAAAGCGCAAGCACTAAATCTCCAGACGCAGAACATCCCGAGGACTCAACACCTGCAAGAGAGGACAAAGCTACTGACGAGCAAATGTGGTGTCCGGTGTGCAAAAAGTATTTGCACTTAATCAAAGTCTCAAAAGCCGCGGCGCTCATCGATGTGCATCCGAGGACGATCTACAGGTATATCGATGAAGGTTCAGTCTACGGGATAAAGCTGGCAGGCAAGACATACCGCGTTTGTAAGCAGTGCTTGATGCGGCAACATCTCGATTAGTTAGCCGGCTAGAACAAATACTGTGACAAATCTGACATCTGGTATTGACCCATTGCCGGAAGTGTTTTATCTTGCCGCCGAATGAAACATCCGTCACCGATTAGTTCCGTGGGATGGCAAAGCTTCATTCAAAAAACAAGCGTGAGGATGTCGGCGACTGGCGCGTAGAGTGATTGATGAAATGATAATAATTGTCGCGCGCGCTTAAGGAGGCGAGCGCGCGCAAAATGGTTGCCGTCCTCTGTGGCAAGTTGCCGAGAGTCCCAATAACCAAAACTCGTGACGGGCAATCGCCCCAGGACGAGCCCGTCACAAAGAGCATCGTTTCTCCTTGGCGGCTAGAGAGGGTGCGCATCGGGGTGGGGCTTAATCATCCCAGGAAGTCCCCACCGCGCGGCGCACTCTCTCCTTTTCGTTCTGCTTTCTTTCTTCGTGTTGTCCCATGAAATCAATGCTGATTATAGACGGCTCGACGATTGTTGCATGGCTGTTTGCTGAGATATTCGAGAGACGTGGTTGGAACGTTGTCGTTTGCAATGATCGCGCGAGCGCTTTCGAGCATTTGGGAGAGGACGCGCATTACGATGCGATTCTTGTTAGCAACTGCGTACCGGGAACAAACGGGCTGCAGCTTATCGGATTGATCAGGGCGCTCGAGCATTTGCGGACGGCCGCGGTAGTAATGGTAACCGGAACCAGAGATGTTAAAGAAGACGCATTGGCGTCGGGGGCGGACGCGGTCTTATTCAAGCCAGTCAACCCGATGGCTCTGATCTGGACTGTGGAGAAGCACACCTCGTAAGACAAACAGCGCGGGGAATGGCGGCCGAGGGATCAGGCGCTGAGTGGCCCTTGGCTCACTCGGGGGTATATGTGGCAGGAAAGGCGCGAAGAAACCTTTTGAAAATAAATTGAGTTGAGGGACTGCCGTTTTCGTCATTAGTTAACAGAGGCGACAAAACAGCTAGTTATGAACGGGTACGGTGTCACCGTAATAACCAAAAATGGAAACCAGTCCAGTGCTCGTGGCTGACCGTCTTTCACTTTTGCAGCATGACTATGAGTGACTCAATTAGGGACAGAGGATGAAGTCAGGCGCGATCGGGCACTTCACATTGGCGTGTTCGGCCCGTTCGCGCCTTGCAGAAGAAACGCAAGTGCGCTTCCACCACCGCGCACTTGTATCAAACACGTTGCACGAAAGTCAATGAGACTTTCTCTACAAAGGAGGAGTTATGTTTGGTACAATCCGAATCAACAAAGCTCGATGGGCGGTTTTTTCTGATGACGTCCCTGCTCGTTGTTAGCGGATCACAGTTACCCTTCTCGGGCAGTGCCTACACCCGCGGAAGGACAGCGCCGGCGCGGCGTTCAACCGCCAGCAACGCCACAAGCAATCGGCCCGCGGTCGTGTCTCCGGTCGTACAGTCAGGTCCAACCTACAACAAGCTCTTGCAAGACGACAGCAGCGGCGACGTTTTTCGATTCAACTCAATGACTGGCGATTACCTCTATAGCAAGTGCGGCAGTGGATTCACGTTAATGGGAACCGCAACCGTTTCGGTACGCGGCTCCACGTATACCCTAACTCACAATCCAAGTGATCGAAGAGTGTCGGCCAGCCTGGATGACTCTACTCACAAAGGCAACGCCTCAGTTCAGTACCCACCCGGAGTTACAATAGGCACGATTACGGATAGGGACACCACTAATGATCCGGGCCTGAGCGATTCGTCGCCACCACAAGTTGGTATCACCGCGCCGAATGGAGGCGAGATCATCGATACTGGATCAAGCTTCACAATTTCCTGGAATGCTACCGACAACGTGGGAGCGGCAAGCCAGGACCTTCTGCTGTCAACGGACGGAGGGAATACCTGGTCCAACGTAACGACCGGGTTAGCAGGGGCGATAAACCAATACATTTGGACAGCGCCGTTGATCGCGAATAATCAAACCGCGAGGATCCGGGTTGTCGCCCGCGATGCCGCATGCAATGTGAGCCGCGATGACAGCGACGCGAACTTCACGATATGGAACCCGCCGGCCAGTTTCACTCACGCCGCCGAAGCGCCGATTTACATGACCTCGGGCGGTTTAGACGCTTACATTTATTTGTGCAACGAGGCTGCCAACGCGATCGTGGCTGAGTTGGACTTCCGTCAACCATCAGGCGGCGCGGCCGCGAACGTGCCAACGCAGCTCTCGCTGGCCGCCGGA
>Ga0070705_100000110_pt1 | contig 46763 bp, 45 predicted proteins | sample KBSK5253metaG_FD_65455 | JGI IMG/M metagenome (GOLD analysis project Ga0070705, IMG submission 65455) | Corn, switchgrass and miscanthus rhizosphere microbial communities from Kellogg Biological Station, Michigan, USA - KBS K5-25-3 metaG | ecosystem: Host-associated > Plants > Roots >... | reverse complement strand
TCCCGTGATATCCCTCGTCATGGCGTTGTCTCCGTCGGCGGCTGCCAACCGCCGTTTTGGCTTTCAGATCAAGCCGGAGATAACGCCACCTCCGATTCCCACCAATCCTGGGACGGCACCAATTTTGTCGGCGCCTGTCTCTTGTATGTGAATCTCGGTGGCGTTGCAGACCAAGCCCTTCGGCGTGCGCTCAAATTTGAACGTAGTCTTGAGTGCGCCTTTCTTGAATGTCGCAAGTAGGTCAATGTGCTGTTCATGAGCACGTATGCCGAATAACCGCCTCCGAGGCTTGGGTTCGGCCAAGCCCTACCGAGTTTTCCTGTACGATTCACAATTATCGGCGGGGAGGCACCCTTGTTGCTATGCCACCTGAATATTTGGGTTCGTTGAATGAGGTCTCCGGGACCAACAACTATTCTCACATCGCTTTGTCTTGTTCTAGAATATCGCTTGCCATTCGATTTTATTACTTGGGTCCTGAAGATTCGCGACTCGATAATTGCGCCTTGGAGCTCAGGGAAAGTCACCTCCTGTGCCGAGCCGGGCGCTGCAGACATGGCCGCGCAGACCAAGCATGCTGCCGATACCGCTCGGTGAGCACGCATCGCCGTCAATACCAACCTGTGCGCCAACAGATGCGCTCGAAGGATGGGCACATCGTCTACAGCTTCGTTACCCGGCAGGTCGACGAGACCTGCTTGCTGCTGACGACCACGGTGGGGCGACCGTTGGAGAGCGAATCCATAGCGATGCTGTCGGCACCCAGCTCTCTCAAGTAGGTCTCTCGGGACGTGCACGTCAGACCGTTCGCAGCTCGTGCGAGCCTGATCTCAATCTTGTTCTTGACTCGATGGCGGCGCCGTCGAGCTCATCGAGCGTAACGACTTGGGCCGATGCCGGCGGCGCCAGTACAGCAGCAAGCGACGCTAAGCTCCGCCGAGCCCCAGCACCGAGCGTCCTCATTGTGTCCTCAATCACTCGCAGAAATGGCGCCCCTTGAAAGAGAAGCAGGCATCCAGGATCATGAGCCTGAATCTGCTTGCGCCATTGGTCGGGTTCAGCATCGAGCCAGCCAGCGGCACCATCGTTCGTTGCGACCGTTGCTCGACAAGGCTGCAGCGTCGGCGCACTGGGAGGTTTACGGTTTCATCACGCGGCAGGTCTGGGAGATCTGCCTTTCCTTGACGAGTACGAACGGGGCTTTGTTCCGGAGACCGACCGACGCCGACGATGCTGCCTGCCCCCGTCTCCCGCATCCACAGCCGGCGAGCCGTGCACGCGAGACCGTCGGGAGTGCGCGTGATTTTGATCTCCAGCTTCCGGCCGCCTTTGCTCCCGGTCTGTATTTCGGTGAGGGTGCCGTCCAGATAGACGAGAACAGCGTGCCCTGCAGTGATCGTCCTGACCTTGCCAATTTCCTTCGCATACGTGCCCGTAACCTTCGGGCCTTTCCGGCCGAGAGTTGTCCGCGCCCACGTAACCTGCACGACGTCATTCGGGCCGAAGGCGAACTCCTTCATGTACTCGAAACGATCAAAGCGATCGATGTCGCCTCGCCGCAACCACCATTGATCATAAACGATCGTGGCCGAAACGGTCGCTCCGCGCAGCTCTTCGAGCTTGACCTCCCGGGCGAAGGCAGGCGTCGTCAGGATGGCTGCCGGCAACGGCAGGAGGCACAAAGCCTTCGCACGCAATGTCCCCACTCGTCCCTCCCTCACGGCGATGGCCTTGCGAAGCGATGGCTGCACCATTCTCGATACGCGGCGCGGCCTACTCGCAGAAATGGCGCCCCTGGAAGGTGAAGCAGTTGCTGCCCGCCGGAGCCTTGGAAGGAGCTTACTTGCTTGCTGGAGGCTTGGCGGTGGCCGGTACCAGGGCGATGCTGTCGCCGCCCGGCGAGCCATAGATCCAGGGCTCCTGCGCGTCCTTGGTGGCCGTCAGAACTGCATCCTTCACGCGTCCGAACATGCGGATCACGTCGAGCCCCGGCGTGGCCATGTGCTTGAGGAGGGCCTCGGCATAAGGGCTGTGCCGGCCGTGGCCGTCATAGGCTACGGTGCCGGCCTTGGCGGAGTAGGCGACCAGCACCGGCACCGACCGGCTCCTTCCGGCGCGGAGAGCCATCCTCTCAATGAGGGGGTTGTTGCGGCAGGCATCGAGGATTACCAGCTTGAGCCGGCGTGCGCCATTCGCCGCGCTCAGCATCGAGGCCAGCGTGATGGCCTCGTTGGCGAGATCGCTATCTTGGGCGAGTCCGGCATCGACGGGCATCAGATAGTTCTCGCCCGCGACCTCGAAGCCGTGTCCGGCGTAGTAAATCAGAGCCACATCCGCGCTGCGCGCCGACGGCTCAAACCGGTGGATCGCCCCGCGCATGCCATGATAGTCGAGATCGGTCTCGATCAGCACCTCGTCGAACTTGCTCGCGTCGAGCAATTTGGCGATGGCCTCGGCGTCGTTTCGGGGGTTCGGCAGCACTTCCGTGTGCTTGTAGGCCGAGTTGCCGATGACGAGGGCCACGCGCCTGTCGGCCTCCGCCTGCTGCGAGCCGGCAAGGATCGCGCAGATCGCTGCCACCAGATGGACCGCAAAGCGCACGATGCACTCTCCCCGGAGCATCAGCAAACCAAACAAGCAACCCTGGCACTCACCACGACGCGCCGGGTGTTGACAAGGCCGCGCCCCCCAAGGGTTTGGAGGCCACCCGGCCTACTCCTCCATCCCACCTCGGTTGCGGATCGTCTGGGCGTCGTAATTCTCGCCGACCGACATGGCGCAGATGCGGGAGAGCTGCGTGTAGGGCAGCCCGGTCTCGCGCGCCCAGGCATTGAACCGGTCCTGGATCTTGCGCAGGTCCCCCTTGGACGATGCCTTCTCGGAGATGTCGAGGCCGGCGTCGCGCAGGCAGGCCACCACGTCGGTGGAGACGACGTAGCCGTCCCAGCCGACGAAGCGCAGGAAGTATTGCCCTGTGCGCCCACCCAGCCGCGCCCCGCGCTTGCCCAGCACATCCAGCAACCCGACCTGATCGTCCGCCGGCCACCGGGCCAGGAACCCGCCGAAGCTGCCGTGCTCCTCGGCGATGTCGGCGACGAAGCGGGCGTTGGTGCGCACCGCCATGATCTTCTGTGGGTTGCGGACGATGCGCTTGTCGCCCGCGAGGCCCTCCCAGAACTCGTCGGGCCGGGCCAGCAGCCGCTCAGGCGCGAACGCCAGGAATGCGGCCTCGAAATCCGGCCACTTGGCCTCGATCACACTCCACACGAACCCCGCCGAGAAGATGCGCTTTGTCATCTCGGCCAGCACCCGGTCGTCGCCGATGGCGGCCAGCGCCTTCGGCTCCGCCACCTTCGGCAGCAGCGCGGCCAATGCCGCCTCCCCGCCCTTGCGCCTGGCGGCCCGCGCGCGGATGGTCTTGAAGGAGGTCATTGCGCCGAAGACCCTCGGATCGGGGTTCACCGCTCTTCCGGCTGCCAGGGCCGCGTCTGCAACCTACGCCGCCTGCCGTACCCGCCGCGCCAGTTTCAGCAGTGCATCGTCATCGCATGGCACGATCGGCGCGAAGTCGCGGTGGGCGATCCACTCGGGGCGGGTGAACTTGGTGATGTGGTTGGAGACGGCGCACAGCGTCAGGTACACGATCTTGCGCGGGTAGGGCGTGATGTTGGGCGGCGATGCGTGGGCCAGATTGCCGTGAAACATCAGCACGGTGCCGGGCTTGCCCGTAGGCGCCACAATGCCGCCGTCCTCGACGAGCCTCGTCACCGTCTCCTTGTCGAGCGTCCACAGCGGATAGCTTGTGGTGGCCTTGTCGTGGCCGGCGGCCAGCGTGCCGCTCTTATGGCTCCTGGGAATGAACATCAGCGGGCCGTTGATGGGCATCACCTCGTCCAGGAACACCGAGATGTTCATGGCGCGCGCCTCGGGCATGCCGTCGTCGCGTTTCCAGGTGCCGTAGTCCTGGTGCCACTGCCAGACCTCGCCGTCGAAGGCCGCCTTGGCGTTGATCTTGTACTGGTGCATGTAGACCGGCTCGCCGAAGAACTGCTCCAGCGGCCTGATCAGCCGCGGGTGCCGGCCCAGGATGCCGAACGCCTCGTTGTAGGTGTGGGCGGCGAAGGCCGTGCGCGGGGCACCGGTTTTCTCGCGCCACACCTCCTGGCGGTCGGTCTTGTAGATCGCCTCCGCCTCGGAGCGCAGCACGGCCACCTCCTCCTCGGAGAAGCAGCCGGGCATCACCAGATAGCCCAGCTCGTCGAATTCCTTGAGCTGCTCGGGGCTCAGCTGCATTGTCTCCTCCTGCGCTCTTGTCGATGCCTTGACGAAACCTTAGGTCATGGCGGCCGCGCGGACAACGTGGGACGCGCCCTGCAGGCGCTTCGAAAGCCCGCGCAACGTGAAGGGGGAGGCCGATGCCCAGTCGCCGGCGGGTTCTGCAGATGATGGCGGCGGTCGGCACCGTCGGCGCCGCCGGATGGGGCCTGCTGACGACGCGCGGCAACGCCTACTACAGCGGCCCGGTCTCGGACCATTTCGACGGCACGCGCTTCTTCAATCCCGGCCGCGTGGGGCCAAGGGGCGGGCTCGACTTCCTGCGCTGGCAGTTGATGGAGCGCGGCGCCTCCTGGCCCTCGCAGTTCCCGAGCCCGTTCCCGCAGGACCGGCCGCCCGCCAGCGTTGAGGGCTTCCGTATCGCCTACATCGGGCACGCGAGCTTTCTGGTACAGACCCGCGGGATGAACATCCTGATCGACCCGGTGTGGGCCAATCGCGCGGGCCCCTTCGACTTCATCGGGCCGAAGCGGGTGAACCAGCCGGGCATCGCCTTCGACGACCTGCCGCAGATCCACCGCGTGCTCGTCACCCATAACCACTACGACCACATGGACGTAGGCACCATCGAGCGCCTGCGGCAGCGCTTCGCCCCGCGTATCGTCACGCCGCTCGGCAACGACGCCATCCTGCGCGCGGCCATCCCGGACCTCGCCGTTGAGACAGTGGACTGGGACGCCACGGTGGACCTCGGCGGCGGCGTGGCGGTGCACGCGGAGCCGAGCCAGCACTGGTCGGCGCGCGGCGTGACCGACCGCAGCCACGCGCTGTGGGCAAGCTTCGTGATCGAGGCCGGCGTGCGGAAGCTCTACTGCGTGGGCGACACCGGCTTCGGCGACGGCGCCATCTTCGCCCGCGTGCGCCGGCGCCATCCGGGTCTCACCATGGCGCTGCTCCCGATCGGTGCCTACGAGCCGCGCTGGTTCATGCGCGCCGCCCACATGAACCCCGGGGATGCGGTGCAGGCCCTGGAGCTGTGCGGGGCGGCTGAGGCGCTGGGCCATCACTGGGGCACCTTCCGCCTTACCAACGAGGCTGTCGAGCAGCCCGCCCTCGACCTCGCCGCCGCGCTGGCCGCCCGCGGCGTCCCGCCGGCGCGGTTCAAGGCGCTCCGGCCGGGCGAGGTGCGGATGCTGGAGTGACTGCCCCTCCCACGTCAGTTCATGCCGCGCGGCTCCGCAAGGCCAAGCTCCTCATAAAGCGCGCTCGCGTCCACGTCGTCGTCCACGCCGGGGTCGCTCAGGGCGTAGAGCGTGCCGTGGACCGCCTCGTAGGCGGTCGACCGCATGACAAGGCACAGATCCTGCCGGGTGACACCGGCCGCCAGCATCCGCTCGATCGCCGGTCCCGTGCCGCTGAAGCGGTCGTCGGGAAAGCGCCTGCAGTGCGCGACGATGTTGTCGAGCCCCTGATCGCGCGAGAGCACGTCGATCACCTCTCTCCAGAGATGGTCCAGGAATTCCTCTCTCGTAGCCATTGCACTTCCCTGGGAGGTGAAGTCGAAGCGCAACCTACACCGACGGCGCGACGGAAAGGCCGCGCACCTTGTGCCTGTCGATCAGGCTCTGCACGAAACCCGAGGCCTTCGTCTGCTCCACGAAGTCGCGCAGGAACGCGGCGGCGGCCGTGTTCTTCCGCGCGGTGCCGATGGCCTGCTGCACGGCGGTGAACTTGCCGTCGAGGATGCGCGCGCCGGGGAGCTTTTCCACGTCGGAGAGCAGGCGCGGCTTGAGCCCCGCCAGTGCCTCCAGCTTGTCGCTCACGAACCGCTCGCAGGCGCTGTCGAGCGTGCCGGTTTTCACCAGCGTGGCGTTCTGGATATGGCGGTCGAGCCAGAGGCCGTAGGCGCTGCGCCCCGTCACCGAGATGCGCACCCCGGCCTTGTCGACATCGGCGAGGGACTGGATCGGCGACCCTGCCGGCACCAGGTAGGTCGCCTCGATCTCGACGTAGGCCGGGGTGAACGCGATCTTCTCGGCCCGCTGGGGCTCCGCCCCGATCAGCCCGATGTCCCAGGCCCCGGTCTCGGCCGCATCGGCCAGCTCGCCCGGCGTCTTGTAGGTCACGTACTGCACCGCCACCCCAAGCCGCCGGGCGATCTCGGCCGCCATGTCGGGCGCGACCCCCGCCGGCTCCCCGGCCGCGGTCTTGTCCGAGATCAGCAGGAAGTTGGAAAGATTGAGCCCGGCGCGCAGGGCGCCGGATGGTGCCAGCTCGGCTTTGACTTGCTCCGACATGGGTGCCGATCCTCTGCGGTTCGAAAGGGCAATAAGGCAGATGGCAATATGCCGTGGTTCCGCAGGCTCGCCTACTGCCCTATTGCGTGGCTGCCCTGCTGCCCCGTTTCGAGCAGACTGTGCACCCGCTGCCGCAGACCGCGGATCGCCGGGTCATCGAGACTCAGCAGCTCCAGCCGCTCGGCGAGGTTCTCCAGATACTCCAGGCACGTGCCGCGCACGCCGCACCCCGTTGCGATCAGCCGGGCCGTCTCCTCGATGTCGAGCTGCACGTAGCGGCTGGACTGGCGGTTGATGACGAATGTCACCGCCTCCTCGATGCCGCCCTGGGGCGTCTCCACAGCCACGAACGTCGGCACGTAGCTGCCGGCCAGCATCTCGCGCTGCCAGAGGATCTGGGTCTCGCGGTCCACGTGCTCGGCTGGGATGCGCAGGGCGAGGCCGTTGCAGGCCCCGCCGCAGTCGAGCGCCGCCATCAGCGCCGGCCTGGCGGGCGAGCCGCGCCCCATCTGGCTCTTGAGGCAGAAGCTGCGGTGGAAGCCCAAGAGCGTTGCCGTCCTGATCTCGACGATGTGGATACCCGGGTCCCACATCAGCGAGCCGTAGGCGAACACCCACAGGTCCTTGCCCTTGCGCGCCAGCACGCCGGCGCGCGTCGCCTCGCGCTCGGCGTCGCTCAGGCGCCAGCTCTCGGGATAGCCGTTCTCGCGCGCCGCCCGGTCGAGGTCGGCCAGCCAGTCGCGCGAGCGGCGAAAGAAGGACCTCTCGGGTGCGAGCACCTTCCCGGCAAGCGCCGGCACGTGGAGGAAGGCTTCAGGCGGCAGGAGCATAGGTTTGCGAAATCGCGCTGTCTGCTGGGCCGACGTTGCGTGGGGAGAAAGGCTGGTGGAATGGCACACGACGATTACTATGGAAGCGACGCGACTTGGCAAGGCCTCGATGCGCGTGGGAGCGCGATTTCGCAGCTCGGCGTGGCGGTTGCGACAAGCCTCGCCGGCGATCTGCCGCCCGGATGGTCAAAGGATGCACGGCTCATGAGCGACAGCCCCCAAGACACACCCCAGGGCGCGGCCCCGGGTACAGTCAAGACGCCCGTACCCCCGCGCCCCGCCTCCACGGTGGCGATCCTGCGCGACGGCGCGACGGGCATCGAGGTGTTCATGGTGGTGCGCCATCACGAGATCGATTTCGCCTCCGGGGCCATCGTCTTCCCCGGCGGCAAGGTGGATGCCGCGGACGGGAGCGACGACTGGGCGGACCTGGCCGCCGAGGCCCCCACGACGCCCGACCGCGCCTTCTTCGTCGCAGCAGGCCGCGAGACCTTCGAGGAGGCGGGCCTGGTGCTGGCGCGCCGCCGCGGCAGCCTGGAGCTCGTCGATGCCATCACGGCCGACCGGCTGGTCGAGGCCCATCGCGCGCGCCTTCTCCAGGGCGAGACGAGCTTCGCCGACATCCTGCGCAGCGAGCGCCTGACGCTGGCACTCGACCTGATGGTGCCGTTCGCCCACTGGATCACGCCGGAGCCGATGCCCAAGCGTTTCGACACCCACTTCTTCCTGGTGACCGCGCCCGTGAGCCAGCTCGGCGCCCACGACGGTGCCGAGTCCGTGGAAGGCCTCTGGATTGCCCCGCAGCAGGCTCTCGCCGAGGCCGAGGCAGGCCGGCGCACCCTGGTGTTCGCCACCCGCATGAACCTCGCCAAGCTGGCGCGCTATCGAACCGTGGCGGAGGCAGTGGCTGCAACCCGCGCCAAGCCGGTGGTGACCGTCGTGCCGCGGGTCAAGCGCACGCCCGAGGGCCGCTGGCTCCAGATCCCCGCCGAGGCCGACTACGGCGTCACCGAGGTGTTCGTCGGAGACGGCTCCACCTTCGGCGTGACCGCGATGCGGACTTGAGAGGCGCACGCGGGCAACGTGTTCCTGAACAGGAACATTTCGACTAATTTTGGCATCCCAGACGGTACAAAGTTCCCGCACGGGAACAATCCAACCTAGTTCGGCGCGCGCTCTCTCCTATGCGGGCCCTACATTCGCGACATGCGCTTCGTCCATAGCTGGCTTTTCCGGTAGTCTTCATGTAGCCTGTAGGATACGCTACTTATGATCGAGATCCGAGAGACGGATGAGTTCTCGGCATGGCTCAGTGCCTTGAGGGACAAGCGCGCCGGCGCCAAAATCCTCGTCCGCATCGAACGGCTCGCAAAGGGCAATCCTGGGGATGTTGCGGCGGTTGGCGGTGGTGTCAGTGAGCTGCGGATCAATTACGGTCCAGGCTACCGCGTCTACTATGTCCAGCGCGGCACCCGATACGTCTTGCTGCTGGCAGGCGGAGACAAGGGCACGCAAGACCGGGACATCGCGCTGGCGAAGCGTCTGGTCGACGAATACGAGGAGTAGCCGATGCCATCAGAGGCCAAGCGGAAGTCGAAACCGTTCGACGCTGCAAAGTACCTCGACAGCGACGAGGCAGTCGCTGAGTACATCTCGGAGGCGCTGCTGACCGGCGATATCGATACCATTACGCGCGCTATCGGCGTGGCAGCCAAGGCGCGGGGCATGAGCGACATTGCCCGAGAGACGGGCTTGTCTCGTGAGAGCCTGTACAAGGCCCTCAGCGGTGAGGGGCATCCGCAGTTTGAGACCATAGCCCGGGTGCTCCAGGCGCTCGGGCTGCGGCTCCGCGCTGAGCCGGCAAACGAGGGTCCGAACGAGCGCGCCGCGTAAGTCTCACACCGTCGTCGTCTTGATGTCGACGAACTTGATCTCGGGGTTGCGCTCTGCGGTCCATTGCAGGTTGAAGGCCGAGGAGGCGAGGTACACCTTGGCCTCGTCGAGGTCGCTGGCGATGGACGAGCGGCTCTTCTCCACGAAGCGGGCGAGTGCCGCCGGATCGTCGCACTGGATCCAGCGCACCGTGTCGCACGGCGCCGGATCGAAGCCGGTCTGCAGGCCGTACTCATTGAGCAGGCGGTCGGCCAGCACGTCGAGCTGCAGCGCGCCGATCACGCCGACGATGGGCGGCGTGCCGTCGAGCGGGCTGAACACCTGCACTACGCCCTCCTCGGCCATTTCGCGCAGCGCCTCGCGCAGCTTCTTGGCGCGGATCGCATCCTCCAGCCTGATGCGGCGCATGATCTCCGGAGCGAAGCTCGGGATGCCGAGAAAGGTGATGTCCTCACCCTCCGTTACCGCATCGCCGATGCGCAGCGTGCCGCGGTTGGGGAGGCCGACCACGTCGCCGGCGTAGGCCTCGTCCGCCAGCGAGCGGTCCTGGGCGAAGAAGAATTGCGGGGCGGCCAGCGCCATGGTTTTGCCGGTGCGCGGCACCTTCACCCGCATGCCGCGCGTGAGCTTGCCCGAGCACACGCGCATGAAGGCGATGCGGTCGCGGTGGTTGGGGTCCATGTTCGCCTGGATCTTGAACACCACCCCCGTCATGGCCTTCTCGTCGGCCTCCACTGTGCGCGTCGCGGCCTTCTGGCTGCGCGGCGGCGGCGCATGGGCGATCAGCGCCTCCAGGATGTCGCGCACGCCGAAGTTCTTGAGCGCGCTGCCGAAGAACACCGGCGTCAGCGTGCCCTCGCGGAACTTGGGCAGGTCGAACTTGCCGCAGGCCGTCTCCACCAGCTCGATCTCGTCGCGCCAGGCGGCAGCTGCATCCGAGTCCAGCAGCTCGGCGATGGCCGCATCGTCCGGCCCCGACACCGGCGTGCCCTCGGGTTCCCGCTCCAGCTGGCGAATGCGCGGCTGCCCCTCTGCATGAGCCAGGTCGTAGGTGCCCTTGAAGTCGCGCCCCCGGCCCACCGGCCACACCATGGGCGCGGTCTCGATTGCCAGTGTCTTCTCGATCTCGTCCAGCAGCTCCAGCGGGTGCTGGCTCTCCCGGTCCATCTTGTTGATGAAGGTGACAATGGGAATGTCGCGCAGGCGGCAGATCTCGAACAGCTTGAGCGTGCGCGCCTCGATGCCGCGGGCGGCGTCGATCACCATGATGGCGGAATCCACCGCTGTAAGGGTACGGTAGGTATGGTCGGAGAAGTCCTCGTGTCCCGGCGTGTCGAGCAGGTTGAACACCGCCCCGCCGTATTCGAAGGTCATCACCGAGGTGACGACCGAGATGCCGCGCGCCCGCTCGATGGCCATCCAGTCCGACCGCGTATTGCGCCCGTCGCGCTTGGCCTTGACCTGGCCGGCGAGCTGGATGGCGCCGCCGAACAGCAGCAGCTTCTCGGTGAGCGTGGTCTTGCCGGCGTCCGGGTGGGAGATGATGGCGAACGTGCGCCGTCGCGCGATCTCGTGAGCAAGCGGGCTCGGCGCGGGCTTGGCCGCCTTCTCGGGCGCGGAATCCTCTTGGGCCGGCCGTGCGGCCGTCAGCGTGACCGGTGTGCTCTCGTCCATCAGCTCGCTCGATCGATGTGGAGGGCGCCTCTATAGCATCGTTCGCCTTCCGTGGCGCAACCGCCGGAATGTGGGAGCGCCCCGGCCCGATTTCACCCGCTGCGCGTATCCGCAGAGCTGCGATGGCCCGGCTGGGACTCTGGCTGGGACTCCGGCGGCGCGCACGGAGCATGGCATGCGCCGTTCCCCTCGCAGGGAGAACCCAGCAAGGTGCGACGGGTGCGCGAGTGCCTACTCCGCAACCATTTTAGCGGGGCGGTTGCCCGCCCCAACGCGTTGCCTTTCAGCACTCGCGCAACCGGCGTTTTCTGGCAACCGCGCGAGCAAGCCGCCTGCCCTGGGAAGACCCCCGTGTCGGGTGTCTGGGCTGGCAGGATCGGGAGCCTTGAGCCCCGCTTCACGGTCGGCGCCATTGCTGGCAGCCCGGCGGTAGCCGACGCGCGGCCCCCCTGGATCTTGAGCCATCTCGCCTTCCAGGGCGCCGGCCGTCTGCACGTGAACGTCGGATGGCGCCATCCACGTCCCGTCGCAGCAAACGACGCGCATATTGTATCAGGCAGCTTCGCCCCACCGGGGATTGCTCCGGCGGTACAAATTCTCCGCCGCCTGCCGACATCGTTGACACGGCGTAAACGCGCATGAATCGTAGAATCGTAGGGTGCAATAGCGCGCCAGCGCGTATTGCACCTATGCGGCCCTTCGCCAGCACGCACGCCTCGTGTCGAGTGGCGGGCCTTCGCTTGGAGCTGGCGCGTGTTCATCAGACCTAAAGACACAACGGCGCGCAACCCGTGACGGAGAGGATCGCATGCGCACGAAGGCCACGGCGCTCTATCCGTTCGTACCCTCTGGGCCGGATTTCCGGCTGGCGCTCGCCTTCCTTGCCGAGCTCGGCTTCGCCAAGCAGTGGGAGCACGGCGGATTGGCCGGGCTGCGTTGGGGCGGGGCCTATTTCCTTCCCCAGGATATCGATATCCCGGAGTGGCAGAAGAACCAGATGATCACCTTCGAGGTGGACGATCTCGACGCCTATTGGACTGAGATCGACCCCAAGGACCTGGCTGGCAGGTTCCCCGGCGTCAAGCTGCGGCCGCCCACCGACTTCCCCTGGGGCCGCGAGGTTCACATCATCGACCCCGGCGGCGTGTGCTGGCACGTAAGGCAGGCGAGCCGTCCCGGCTGAGGCCCCGCGTACTGCGCCGCGCAAACCGGGAGGGGCTAGCCCGAGGCCTTCTTCTTCGCGCGCCCCTTGCCTGCCATCTTTTTCAGCCGCTGGCGGGCGCCCAGCGTGTTGCCCTGGATGCGCGTGACCTTGGCCCGCGGGATGACGCGGCGCTTTTTCTTCTTCTGCTTCTCGACGTTGCGCTCTGAACGGACGGCCATATCGAACTCCTGTCGGGGTCAGACCCCCTCGCAAAAAACCTGTGCGGAACGTCTCAACGGTGGAAGCGAGGGTCTGACCCCGGCACGCACCGTTGCGCCGGTGTAGGCGGCAAGTGCGCCCTCGATCAAGCCAAAAACGCCATGTCGTCAGCCATGCTGGCCCGGCTCCAGCAGGCGAACACGCAGGGGCGTCGGTAGGCTACTGAAAGTAGTTCACCAGCCACTGTATTCCGAGCTTTCCCGGCGCCAGCAGCACGGCGGCCCACAGGAACGCAGAGCTCCAGTTGGCGATCTGGAACCGCAGCCACGGCATTTCGGTGATGCCGGCGACGATCGGCACGCTGGCGCGCAGCGGTCCGAGGAAGCGTCCGATCACGATGGCCCAGGCGCCCCACTGCTTGAAGAAGACGCGGCCCCGCTTGATCAGATCGGGGTGGTTCTTGAGCGGCCACATGCCCTGGATCCGGTCGTGGTAGTGGTAGCCGAGCCAGTAGGAGAGCCAGTCGCCCAGCGCCGCGCCGATGCCGGCCGCCGCAACGACGGTCCAGAAGTTCAAGGCGTCCGTCGCGCCAAGGATCGGGCCGATGCCTAGCACCATGACGCCCCAGAAGGGGAAGATCAGGGAAACGAAGGCCAGGGACTCGCCGAAGGCCAGAAGCAGCACGATGAGTGCCATCCAGTTGGGGTAGAGGCGGACAAAGTCCAGGATCCAGCTCGTGAAGTCCGACGCTATGCTTGCGTAGGCTGCGAACGAGGACAACATGTCTGGATTCTTTCCCTGAAGCTTGAAGTCATATCTCTGTAAAGCATGCCGCGGGCGCTGTCTTGAGCGCCAGGGCCACAATCCGCCGCCTCCTGCAGCTGCGCCGGGCGGCAGTATCCCGCACCTATACCCTGCAGCGGCGCCTCCGGATCTCGGCCGTAAGCTCCCGCGCCACCTCGCCGGCGAACAGCGATGCGCGCGATATCTGGGCCGGCGAGAGGCCGCTCTCGCTCCTGAGCGCCCTGGGGGCCGCCTCGGCCTCCCTGCGCCCATGCACCAGCTCGTCGCAGGTCAGCTCCCCCTTCGCGCTGCGGAATGCGAAGAGCCGCACGCCGCTGGCATGGGCCTGGGGCGTGGGCGCCTCCTTCACCCACCGGCGCTCCTTGTCGGACAGCAGGTGCCTCAGGGTCATCTGGCGCCGCTCGATGCACTGGGGGGTATCATCGACGCAGGAAAGGCCCGCCCGGCTGTCATCGAGGCCGGGGCCGGAGCAGGCCGCGAGCGCCAAGGCACACAGAGGGGCGCAGAGGCCGAGCGCCACGCCGCGAATGGCGAATGGCGCGTGGCGAAAGGCGACCCACCATTCGCCATCGGTCATTCGCCTTTGGCCCCGCTCCCTTGCCCGCATGGTTGCCTCTTGAGGTTCGCGCGGGGAGCCCATAGAACGCGGACATGGCGGCGCAAGGGCGCCCAATCCCTGGAACGCAGGCGGCGCATGACGCCTATTGCCGCGGCGGCTCCAGCATCGAATCTCGTACCTCAATCTCGTATCCCAATCTCGCATCAAGGAGCGGCAAACGATGGTCCACGCGATCCGCGTTCATCAGACCGGAGGTCCCGAGGCGCTGACCTGGGAGAGCGTCGATGTCGGCCCTCCCGGCCCCGGACAGGTGCGGCTAAAGCAGCACGCCGTGGGCGTGAACTATATCGACACCTACCAGCGATCGGGCCTCTACAAGCTGCCCCTGCCGCTCATTCCGGGCAACGAGGGCGCGGGCGAGGTGGTGGCTGTCGGCCCGGGCGTGACGGAGTTCAAGGTGGGCGATCGCGGCGCCTATGCCGGCGCGGTGGGCGGCTATGCCGAGGAGCGGGTGATGCCGGCGGACCGTCTGGTCAAGCTGCCCGCTTTGATCGACTACAAGACCGGCGCGGCCATGATGCTGCAGGGCATGACGGTGCGCTACCTGCTGCGCCAGACCTACAAGGTGGGCCCGGGCACCACCATGCTGCTGCACGCCGCCGCCGGCGGCATCGGTCTGATCGCAGCGCAGTGGGCCAAGCACCTGGGGGCCACCATCATCGGCACGGCCGGCTCGCAGGACAAGGTGAAGCTCGCCAAGGAGGCCGGCTGCACTCATGTGATCAACTACAAGACAGAGGACTTCGTGAAGCGCACCAGGGAGCTGACCGGCGGCCAGGGCGTAGACGTGGTCTACGACGGCGTCGGCAAGGACACCTATCCTGCCTCGCTCGACTGCCTAAAGCCGCTCGGCCTGTTCGTGAGCTTCGGCAACGCCTCCGGTTCCGTGCAGAATTTCGACCTGCTGGCGCTGATGAACAAGGGCTCGCTCTATGCCACCCGCCCCACGCTGCAGACCTACGTCGCCAAGCGCGAGGACCTGGTGGCGAATGCCACCGAGCTGTTCGACGTGGTGAGCAAGGGCATCGTCAAGATCAACGTCAACCACACCTATGCGCTGAAGGACGCCGCCCAGGCCCATCGCGACCTGGAAGGGCGGAAGACCACCGGCTCCATCGTGTTGCTGCCGTAGCCAGGCACGGCGACGCTCGGTGTGGCTTCGAGCCGGGCGGACAGGCGAGGGGGCTGCGGCATTGGCCCCCTCGACCGGTTGGGCGCCATGGCCCGTATGGCGCGTCCGCGCCTGGGCTTGCTCCGGTCGCCGGTCGCGCCGCATGTCCACCACGGTCCAGCCGCGTGCGACGGCCTCGTCCAGCGCCTTGTCGAGCCGACGGCGCCCTGCGGGTCAAGAGGTGGTCAAGCGTGTCTCGCATGGAACGTTGCCCTGGGCGTCCCGTCTCCTTAGATCGAGGGCGCGCCACCTAGCGTCGAGGCACTCCCTCGATTTCGCGCTGCCATGTGCCCCGCGGCAGGCCTGGGTCGGTTTACGCAAGACAAACGGCCGGTCTCAGGGTTTGTCCCGATAGGTCGTCGTGGGCGCGTGCGACTATTGGGTTGGAAGCTGCCACGAGCGCACCCTTGGACGACCATGACGACCGATACGACGCTGGAGCCTGCGAAGCCGGTGGCGTCCGCCGCGGCGGCTCGCAGCGGCATGGTCTGGATCGCCGGCGGCACGTTCCGCATGGGATCGGACAGCCACTATCCGGAAGAGGCGCCAGTCCACCGCGTGCGCGTCGACGGCCTCTGGATCGACCGCACCCCCGTCACCAACCGGCAGTTCCGCGCATTCGTGGAGGCCACGGGCCACGTGACGTTTGCGGAGATCGCGCCGGACCCGAAGGACTATCCCGGCGCGCTGCCGCACATGCTGAAGTCCGGGTCTCTGGTGTTCGCGCCGCCCCGCCACCGTGTCGTCGACCTGCGCGACTGGAGCGAGTGGTGGACGTTCCAGTTCGGCGCGAACTGGCGCCATCCGTACGGGTCGGGCAGCGGCATTCGCGGGCTTGACGAGCACCCCGTGGTCCATATCGCCTACGGCGACGCAGAGGCCTACGCCGCGTGGGCCGGCAAGGCGCTGCCGTCGGAGGCCGAATGGGAGTACGCCGCGCGCGGCGGCCTCGACGGCGCGGAGTTCGCCTGGGGCGACGAGCTCGCGCCTGGCGGCCGGCATATGGCCAACACCTGGCAGGGCGAATTCCCACGCCAGAACCTGGTCGCCGACGGCTACCGTCGCACGTCGCCGGTCACGGCCTTCCCACCCAACGGCTACGGCCTCCACGACATGATCGGCAATGTCTGGGAATGGACCGCCGACTGGTACGCCGCGCGGCACGAAGCCGACGCAGCCAAGCCATGCTGCGTCCCGAGCAATCCGCGCGGTGGGGGCAAGGAGGCGAGCTACGACCCCTGCCAGCCCGGCATCCGCATCCCTCGCAAGGTGCTCAAGGGCGGCTCGCACCTCTGCGCCCCCAACTACTGCCGCCGCTATCGGCCCGCAGCGCGCCACGCCCAGCCCGTCGACACCTCGACGTGCCATATCGGCTTTCGATGCGTCGTCAGAACTTCAGGGTAACGGTGGCGATCGACATGCTGCCGGAGATGCGCCGCTCGGCGCTGTACTCCTCGTAGTGGCGCACGTTGACGATGAGGGGCATCTTGTCGATCACGGTCGTATAGCTGAGGCCCGGTCCAATGGCATCGACGCGGCCTTCGAAGGGGCCGAGCAGGGCGCCCTCTCCCGAGTCCCCCGTCAGCTGGCGCCAGTCGTAGCCGACAACGCCAACCACCAGCCCCTGCATCAGCTCGTAGCCGACGGCCCACTCGAAGTGGACCTCATTGCCGCTCAGATAGTCGGTTCGGTCGTTCTCGAAGTTGAAATTGAAGCCCACCGCCCCGTTCAGCTGCAGCTTGCTCTGCTTGTCGGTCCAGGTGAAAGCCCATCCGGTGTCGATGCCCGGCCGGTGCAGGCCGATGATGGGAAAGAAGCCGGTATCGTACCTGCCGGTCGGGGCCACAGCCTGCACCCAGACGAGATGGGCGAAGTCGCCATGCTGCCAGCCGAGCTGGAGGCGGCTCACAACGTCCCCGAGGCCGGCGCCGCTCGTTTCCCGGGTGGCTGCCAGCGGCCCTACGGAGGCCGTCGCCTCCAGGTCGATATGGCCGACGGGGACAGTCACCGCCAGCCCCGGACGCCCGCCCAGCACGGTCCAATCGGGCACGTACAGACCGCTGACGGCACCTGCCAAGAGCTCCACCTTGGCACCGGCGTCGAATACGACGCCGCCGATATTGATGTTGCCGGTGATGTCGCCCCTGTAGAACGTGGCCGCGGCCGAGACATAGGTGCCGGGGGGTGGCGTGACGCCAGCCCCGAATGCCGTGCCGCCAAGCCCGTAGATCGAAAACGTGTACTCGGCCGCCTCCGCGGTCAAACTCGCGTAGAGCGACAGGCCACCTGCAGCCACGCTCGCGAGAATCCGTCGTCGTCTTGCTGCCATACCCCTCGCCGCGTGCTCGCCTTGTAGACAACGTGCGATGCCAAGTCAGGCAACCTTAGATTGATTCGGGGGCGGGGATTGTTGTCGGCATGCACTATGGGGAGCGTCGCAAAATGCCATATCTTTCTGGAGAACTGACGTCGTCGGATCTCCGGTCTAGATCTCGGCGGCAGAGGCCGCCCCCATCTGAGCGCCCCTTAACGGCTCCGACGATCACCTCGGGCTCAGTCTCAGTGCGGCGTCGGGTCGTCACGCAGAGTTGCTTTTGTCCTGGCCTGCCCCCGGCTAACCTCCCACCGCCCAGCATTCGCAGCCAAAGGACCACCTCATGCCGCAACGGCCCATCGAGCTCTACTACTGGCCCACGCCCAATGGGCACAAGATCACCATCATGCTGGAGGAGTGCGGGCTCCCCTATGAGATCAAGCCGGTCAATATCGGCCGCGGCGATCAGTTCAAGCCTGAGTTCCTGGCCATCTCGCCCAACAACCGCATGCCGGCCATCGTCGACCCCGACGGCCCCGGCGGGCGGCCCCTCTCGGTGTTCGAATCGGGCGCCATCCTGCAGTACCTTGGCCGCAAGACCGGCCAGTTCTATCCCGCCGATGAGCGTCAGCGCGTGGCGGTGGACGAGTGGCTGTTCTGGCAGATGGCCAACCTCGGCCCCAACGCCGGCAACTGCCACCACTTCCGCAACTATGCGCCGGAGAAGGTCCAGTACGGCATCGACCGCTTCACCAACGAGGTGCACCGCCTCTACGGCGTACTCGACATCCGGCTCAAGGACCGGCCGTATCTTGCCGGCGAGTATTCGATCGCCGACATGGCCACTTACCCATGGGTGCGGCCGTACAAGAACCAGGGTCAGGACATCGCCGAGTTCCCCAGCCTGGAAAAATGGTTCCAGCGCATGCACGACCGGCCCGCGGTGGCCAAGGCCGTGAAGATTGGCGAGGAGCTGCGCTCGGGCTACAACCTGGCCACCGACAAGGAGGCCCAGCAGGTCCTGTTCGGTCAGCGCGCCCGCAAGGCATAAGCCGGGGTTCAGGCTTAGGTTTCAGGTTTCGGGTTCAGGGGGGCGGCTCCGAGTCGGGACAGCGGGCGCCGTGCAATCTTCCCCCTGGAGCCTACCCTCTGAGACCTCAAACCGGCTTGATCGCCCGGCGCGCATGCGGCGAAGGTAGGCAAAACACCCGCTGCGCCGCCGGAGGAACCGCTATGGCCGAGATCATCACCTGCATCGAGGACTTGCGCGCGCTCGCCCGGCGGCGGGTGCCGAGGATGTTCTACGATTACGCTGACTCGGGCGCATGGACGGAGAGCACCTATCGCGCCAACGAGGCCGACTTCCAGCGCATCCACCTGCGCCAGCGCGTCGCCATCGACTTCTCCAACCGTAGCCTCGCCACCACCATGGTGGGCCAGCCGGTGGCGATGCCGCTGGCGCTTGCCCCGGTCGGAATGACCGGCATGCAGCACCCCGACGGCGAGATCCTGGCCGCCCGCGCCGCTGCTGCCGCCGGCGTGCCGTTCACGCTCTCGACCATGAGCATCTGCTCCATCGAGGACGTGGCGGATGCAACCGATAAACCCTTCTGGTTCCAGCTCTATGTGATGCGCGACCGGGAGTTCAACGCGCACCTGATCGACCGCGCCAAGGCCGCCGGCTGCTCGGCCCTGGTGCTGACGCTGGACCTCCAGATCCTGGCGCAACGCAACAAGGACATCAGGAACGGCCTCACCGCCCCGCCGCGCATGACGCTGGCGAACATCGCCGACATCGCCCGCAAGCCGCGCTGGTGGCTCGGCATGGCCCGCACCAAGCGCCGCACCTTCCGCAACATCGTTGGCCATGCGCCCGGCGTGAAGGACACGCGCGAGCTCGCCTCCTGGACCAACGAGCAGTTCGACCCTACGCTCGACTGGGACGACGTGAAGCGCATCAAGGACCAGTGGGGCGGCAAGCTGATCCTCAAGGGGATCATGGACCCGGAGGATTCGGAGCTGGCCGCCGAGAGCGGGGCCGACGGCCTGATCGTCTCCAATCACGGCGGCCGCCAGCTCGACGGCACGATCTCGTCCATCGCGGCCCTGCCGGCGATTGCCGCTGCGGTGGGCGACCGCATCGAGGTGTTCATGGACGGCGGCGTCCGCAGCGGCCAGGACGTGCTGAAGGCGCTGGCGCTGGGCGCCAAGGGCGTCTTCGTCGGCCGCGCCTATATCTACGGCCTCGGCGCCCTCGGCCAGGCCGGGGTGGCCAAGGCGCTGGAGTGCATCAGGAAGGAGCTCGACGTTTCGATGGCCCTGTGCGGCCTCCGCGACGTGCGCCAAGCCGGCCCCGCCAACCTGGTGCGGTACGGGTGAAAGGTCAGCACCCCTTTCAAGGGACTCAGCAGCGGACAGGTGGTCTCGGGGTGCAATCGCGCCTCGCATGATTTGCACCATGCGCTCTGCTGCCTCAATATGAGGTAGACTGAGCCCTGTACCCGGCAGCGCTCTGATTTCCAGGAGGAGTCAGAGAATGCCAAAGCTGAAATGGGACATTCGCAACAAGGGCCGTGCTTGGAGGAACGACGAGGTTTGGCAGCGATACGAGCTGACCCCGCACAAGATCGAGCTGATCAACGGACGGCTTCTGTGGTCCCGAAAGGGCCGTGAGACACTTCTCGCCCTTCTTCTGGAGAATGTCGGCGCGGATCGAGCCGTGCAGTTGGGCGAGCCCGACGTGTGGCGCTGCGCCGTCGCGAAGCTGCCGCCCCGCTCCTAGTGTCCTGACTCGCAATTGACGACCAACAACTCGATCCCTCTGATCAGACTCACATTTTTCGCGCCCGACGGGTGCACGCAGAAACGGGTTCGTGGTGGTGTCGGCGCCATGACGGCTGAGTTATTTCCCGCTATTTGCAGACCAGGACACTAGTGTCCTGACTCGCAATAAGGGACCAAGAACCGCATGCCGCTGACGGGACTCGCTTTTCTTGCGCATAATCCACTGTCCTGCCGTCAGGAGAGCCCAGGAGCAGCGAAGTTGCCACGTTGGTTCTTGGTCACCGATTGCAAACCAGGACACTAGGTTGGTGCCGCGGAGGGCACCTTAGCCATCCTGGGCCTTCAGCCGGCCAACGACTCGGGGTAGCGGCCTGGATCCGGCAAAAACCCAACAATGCGGCACCAAACGCATTGCGCGTCCGGCCCGTTCCCATTATGAAGCGCCATCCAAGCCGCCCGGCGGGGCATGCCGTGGCGGCTTTGCATGCTTTTCAACAACACGTGCCTGGCCTCAGGGCCGGGCCATAACGGAGAGCCAAATGCCCAAGCTGAAGACCAAGAGCGGCGCCAAAAAGCGCTTCAAGATGACGGGCACGGGCAAGGTCAAGGCCCAGGCCCAGGGCAAGCGTCACGGCATGATCAAGCGCACGGCCAAGTTCGTGCGCACGGCGCGCGGCACCATGGTGCTGAACGACAGCGACGCCAAGATCGTCAAGAAATACATGCCCTACGCCCGCTGACCCACCGGTCAGCAGCCCCGAACCCTCGTCTCATGGAGTGAACCAATGGCACGCGTAAAGCGCGGCGTCACCGCCCACGCCAAGCACAAGAAAGTCCTCAAGGCCGCCAAGGGCTACTACGGCCGGCGCAAGAACACGATCCGGGTCGCCAAGCAGGCGGTCGAAAAGGCGATGCAGTACGCCTATCGCGACCGCAAGCGCAAGAAGCGCACCTTCCGCGCCCTCTGGATCCAGCGCATCAACGCGGCAGTGCGCGAGCACGGGCTCACCTACGGCCGATTTATCGACGGTCTCGGCAAGGCCGGGATCGAGATCGACCGCAAGGTCCTGGCGGATCTCGCGGTGAAGGATGCCGCCGGCTTCAAGGCGCTCTGCGAGCAGGCGGCGGCCCAGCTCAAGGCGGCGTGACAGGAAGGGGTCAGACCCCTCGCCTCAACCGCCGGGAGAGTCCGCAGCGTCCGACGCGAGGGGTCCGACCCCCTTCTTGCGGGAATGACGTCATGGCAGACAACACCGACCTTTCCACGCTCGAGAAGGCGCTCCTCGCCGAGGTTGCCGGCGCGGGCGACCTCGACGCCATCGAGCGCGTGCGCATTGCGGCCCTCGGCAAGAAGGGCCGCATTCCCGAGCTGATGGCGAGGCTTGGCTCCCTCCCTGCCGAGCAACGCAAGGCGTTCGGCCAGACCGTCAACGGCCTCAAGACGCGTGTCGGCGAGGCCCTGGAGGGTCGAAAAGGGGAGCTGGAGCGCGGCGCGCTGAGTGCCCGCCTCGCCGCCGAGAAGGCCGACGTCACGCTCCCCGTGCGCACGGGGCCGCTGGAGGACGGCCGCATCCATCCCGTCAGCCAGGTGTTCGACGAGGTGGCCGAGATCTTCGGCGACATGGGCTTCGCCATCGCCGAGGGGCCGGACATCGAGACCGATGACCTCAACTTCACCAAGCTCAACATCCCGCCCGAGCACCCCGCGCGGCAGGAGCACGACACCTTCTACATGAAGGGAACCGGTCGCGACGGCGACAACGCCCCCGTCATGGTGCTGCGCACGCATACGAGCCCGGTACAGATCCGCACCATGATGACGCAGAAGCCGCCCATCCGCATCATTGCGCCGGGCCGCGTCTACCGCATGGACAGCGACGCCACGCACACCCCGATGTTCCACCAGATCGAGGGGCTGGTGATCGACGAGTCGACCCACCTGGGCCATCTCAAGTGGTGCCTGGAGGAGTTCTGCAAGGCGTTCTTCGAGGTGGACGAGGTGCGCATGCGTTTCCGTGCCTCGCACTTCCCGTTCACGGAGCCGTCCATGGAGGTGGACATCGATGCCGCCGCCATCGGCAAGCCCGGCAAGTGGCTGGAGATCCTGGGCAGCGGCATGGTGCACCCCAACGTAATCAGTAACTGCGGGCTCGACCCCGACAAGTACCAGGGCTTCGCCTTCGGCATGGGCCTCGACCGCATCACGATGCTGAAGTACGGCATCCCCGACCTGCGCGACATGTTCTCCGCCGATCTGCGCTGGCTCCGGCACTACGGCTTCACCGCGCTCGATATGCCGTCGCTGGCCGGCGGGCTGTCGGGCTGAGCACGATCGTAGGGTGCAATAGGGCGTTAGCCCGTATTGCACCGATCCGCGCGGATTGGAGCAAGCATCGGTGCAATGCGGCTATCGCCTTATTGCACCCTACGTCAACGGCCGATGAGGCTACGCCATGAAATTCACGCTCGCTTGGCTCAAGGACCATCTCGACACCGACGTTCCGGTCGAGGCGCTGGCCGACAAGCTCTCCGCCATGGGGCTGGAGGTCGAGAGCGTCGACGACCCAGGCAAGGCGCTTGCGCCCTTCACCATCGCCAAAGTCCTGGAGGCGAAGCCGCACCCCAATGCCGACCGCCTGCGCGTGTGCCAGGTCGATACCGGCACGGGTGTCGTCGAGGTCGTATGCGGCGCGCCCAACGCCAAGTCCGGCATGATCGGCGTGTTCGCGCCCATCGGCACTTACATCCCCGGCACCGGCATCACGCTGGAGGCAAAGCCGGTGCGCGGCGTGGTGTCGGCCGGCATGCTGGTGTCGGAGAAGGAGCTGGAGCTCTCCGACGACCACAAGGGAATCATCGAGCTCGACGCATCGTTCGGCGACAAGCTCGGTCAGCGCTACGCCGACGTGCTGGGCCTTTCCGACCCGGTACTCGACGTGAAGCTCACCCCCAACCGGCCCGACTGCACCGGCGTGCGCGGCATCGCCCGCGACCTGGCGGCGGCCGGGCTCGGCAGGCTGAAGCCGGAGCGGAAGCTCACCGGCGTCGAGGGCGATTTCGACTGCCCCATCGACATCAGGCTCGAATTCGCCAGGGACGTGGCCGACGCCTGTCCGTGCTTCGCCGGTCGCTACATCCGCGGTGTGAAAAACGGCCCGGGGCCGGCCTGGATGCAGCAGCGCCTCAAGGCGGTGGGCTTGCGGCCCATCAACGCCTTGGTGGACGTGACCAACTTCATGAGCCTCGACCGCGGCCGGCCGCTCCATGTCTACGACGCCGACAGGCTGGAAGGCGCCATCCGCGCCCGCCTCGGCCGCAAGGGCGAGAGCTTCCTCGCGCTCGACGGCAAGACCTATGCGGTCGACGAGACCATGTGCGTGATCGCGGATGAGCGCGCCGTGCTGGGCTTCGGCGGCATCATGGGCGGCGAGGACACCGGCACCACCGCCGAGACCCGCAACGTCCTCATCGAGTGCGCCTATTTCGATCCGCTGCGCACCGCCGCCACGGGTCGCAAGGCCGGCATCGTCAGCGACGCGCGCTACCGCTTCGAGCGCGGCGTCGACCCCGCCTTCATCCTGCCGGGCCTCGACCTCGGCACCGCCCTGATGCTGGAGGCAGCCGGCGGCGCTCCGTCCAGGGCCAAGTTGGCCGGCGCCCCGCCCGTGACGAAGACCGTCGTCAGCTTCTCGTTCTCCCAGGTGGAGAAGCTTGCCGGCATCAGGCTGCCCGAGAAGCAGATGCGCGGCACCCTGGAGGCGCTGGGCTTCGCCATCGAGGGCAAGGGTGGCACCGTGAAGGCGAAGGCGCCGAGCTGGCGCCCGGATATCCACGGGGCCGCTGACCTGGTGGAGGAGATCGTGCGCATCGCCGGGCTCGACAAGGTGCCCGCGGCGCCGATGCCGAGGCTCAGCGGCGTCGCCGAGCCGGTGCTGACCGGGACGCAGATGCGCGTGCGCCGCGCCCGGCGCGTGCTGGCGGGCCGCGGGCTGGTGGAGGCCATCACCTGGTCGTTCATCCCAGAGGCCCAGGCCAAGGCCTTCGGCGGCGGCCAGCCGGCGCTGCAGCTGGAGAACCCCATCTCCAGCGAGATGACCACGATGCGCCCGAGCCTGCTGCCGGGCCTGCTGGCCGCGGTGCAGCGCAACCGCAACCGCGGGGCGGCCGATGTGGGCCTGTTCGAGGTGGGCCAGGCCTATCGCGGCGACGCGCCCAAGGACCAGCTCATCGCCGCCTCGGGCGTGCGTGCCGGCGCCATCGCGCTCGGCGGTGGCGGCAGGCACTGGAGTGGCGCTGCGCCGGAGGCCGGCCTGTTCGAGGCCAAGGGCGATGTGGTGGCGCTGCTGGCGGCGCTGGGCTTCGACGCCGCCAAGGCCCAGGTGATGCGCGAGGCGCCGGCCTGGTTCCATCCCGGCCGCTCCGCCGCTCTGAAGCTCGGCCCCAAGGTGACGCTCGCCCACTTCGGCGAGGTGCATCCGGCGACGCTGGCCACGATGGACGTGGCGGGACCGGTGGCGGCCTTCGAGGTGTTCGTCGAGGCCATCCCGGCACAGAAGCGCAAGTCCCTGGCCAAGCCGGCCCTGGAGGCCGCCGATCTGCTGCCTGTGCGCCGCGATTTTGCCTTCGTCCTCGATGCGGCCGTGCCGGCCGGCGACGTGATGCGTGCAGCCATGGGTGCCGACAAGAAGCTGATCGCCGCCGTCAACGTGTTCGACCTGTTCGAGGGTGCGGCGCTGGGCGCCGGCAAGAAATCGCTCGCCCTGGAGGTGACGCTGCAGCCGCGCGAGAAGACGCTCACCGACGCCGAGATCGAGGCCGTCGCCCAGCGCATCGTCGCCGAGGTCAAGAAGGCCACCGGCGGGCAGATCCGGGCGTAGGGAGGGCGCTGCCGCCGGTATCAGCCGCGCGCCAGGTAGGCGGGCAGCTCCTGCTCGAACTCGGGGAAATAGTGCGTGATCGCTGTGATGTCGAACCGGCTCAGGATCGACTCCTTCGGCTCCCGGTCGAGGAGGAACTGGATGGCCGCCTCGATGCATCTCGCCGGGCTGTGCCTGCCGCCGGTCAGCTGCTGGTAGGTTGCCGGCGTCATGGTGACGACATGGCGGGTTTCGCCCTTGTCGTCATTGACGGTGACGGCGAATTGCAGGGGGTCGCCGCCGGCCGTCTGTCGCACTTCGATCATCGCCAAACCTCCATGCGCGCGCGCTGTCTACTCCTGGCCGCGCATTCTACGCCAGTCTCGGCACGCGACTGCCCCGCAGGCGGCGCAGACGGACCCGCCGCACGAACCCCGCGATATTGAGCGACGCCGAGACGATGCCCACCCCGTAGGCGACGATCTGGGTGGTGACAAGGATCGTGTTCATGGCTGGCAACTCCTTGGCTGGACGCACTTTTCCGTTCGGGCCACCGGACTTGCGACCGCGCCGGGAGACCCTCTCTGCCAACACGACGAACAAGGCTCCACCGGATCGACACGGGCGAAAGGAATTTCTTTCAGCCCGTTCGACTGATGCGGGCTTTAGGGATCACCGGCTGCGCCGACCCTCGACGAAACGAAGCGCGCCACAGCGTCCCCTCCCCACAAGGGGGAGGAGGATCCGGGCGGCGCTTGCGGGTCGCGAATTGCTGAACTCTCTGTCCCTGCTGGTCAGGCCGGAGGGTCCGACACCTTCACCTGCAGCTTGCCGAAGTTCTCACCCTTGAGAAGACCGATGAAGGCGGCGGGGGCCTTCTCGATGCCGCCTTCGACAATGTCCTCCCTGTACTTGATGCGGCCGGAGCGCACCCACTCGCCCATCTGCTCGAGCGCCGGGCCGTAGCGCATGTTGAAGTCCCATACGATGAAGCCGCGCGCGGTCACGCGCTTGCCGACGAAGCTATAGAGCCAGCGCGGGCCGGGCTCAGCGACGTTATACTGAGAAATGCCGCCGCACAGGCTGACGCGGGCGAAAGAGTTGAGGTTGGCGAGCACGGCGTCGCTTACCGGGCCGCCCACGTTGTCGAAGTAGACATCGACCCCGTTCGGGCAGGCTGCCTTCACCGCCGCGGCGAGGTTGCCCTCCGCCTTGTAGTCGACGCAGGCGTCGAGCCCCAGCTCGTCCTTCACGTAGGCGCATTTCCTGGGGCCGCCGGCGATCCCAACGGTGCGGCAGCCGGCGATTCTGGCGAGCTGGCCGACGATCTGGCCCACCGCGCCCGAGGCCGCCGACACCACCACCGTCTCGCCAGGCCTGGGCTGGCCCACCTCGAACAGGCCGAAGTAGGCGGTCATGCCGGGCATGCCGAGCACGCTGTTGGCGTAGGAGATAGGCCCGTGCGCGGGGTCGATCTTGCGGGCGGTGCGGCCGGGGCCGATGGCATACTCCTGCCAGCCCAGGATGTCCTCGACGATGTCGCCCACCTGGAAATGCGGGTGGTTGGACTTCACCACCTCGCCGACGGCGCCGCCGGTCATGACCCCGCCAAGCTCGACCGGCGGCGCATAGGATTTGGCATCGCGCATGCGCCCGCGCATGTAGGGGTCGAGCGAGAGATAGACGATGCGGGCGAGGAACTGGCCGGGGCCGGGCACCGGCACCGGCACCTCCTCGATGCGGAAATCGGACTCCGCCGGCTCGCCCGGCGGCCGTCGCGCCAGCACGACGCGGCGGTGGGCTTTGGGGATCGTTGGGGCGATCATCGTTCCTCTCCCTCTCTGCGGGCCTGTGATGGCGGTGGAGCGTAGTCCTGTTCGCCGGGGTGAAGAAGGGGCAGACCCTTGCGTCCCCTTGCGTCCGAGCTCTCATTTCGGATCGCCGATCGTGGCAGAGGGCTGACCCGTTTTTCGGCAGGGCTGGTGTGCAGCCGTGCTGCGCCAGGGCGGTTGACCGCCGCGCCCGGTGCAGGCACAGCTCATCGGAACCGTTCGGAACCTACGCCCTTGCTCGCCACCTCCTCCCCGCGCGTTGCCGCGTCGCCCATCGTCTATCTGCGGACGCTGGCGTTCATCAACTACCTGGGGTTCGCGGGGTGGGGGGCGCTGCTCCACAACTTCACCATCGAGCAGGCCCAGTTCGGCTGGCTCGAGACCGGGCTCACGCAGACCGTGCGCGAGATCCCCGGTTTTCTCGCCTTCACGGCTGTCCTCTGGCTCGTCCTCGTGCGCGAGCAGGTGCTGGCCTACGCGGCGCTCATGGTGCTGGGGCTGGGGGTGGCGCTGACCGGGCTGCTGCCGTCGCTCACCGGCGTGCTCCTCACCACGTTCGTCATGTCGGTGGGGTTCCACTACTTCGAGACGACCAACCAGTCGCTGCAGCTGCAACTGCTGCCCAAGGCCGAGGCGCCGCGGCTGATCGGCACCATCACCGCGGCGGGCGCGGCGGCGCAGTTCGTGGCCTACGGCGGGCTGGCCCTGGCGTGGTGGGCCGGCTGGCGCTCCTACCAGAGCCTGTTCCTGGTGGTCGGGCTTGCCTGCGTGGCGCTGGCGGCTGCCGCCATGGTCTCTTTCGGCCGCTTCGAGGGCACCGTGCGGCAGAGGAAGACCATCCTCGTGCGCCGGCGCTACTGGCTGTTCTACCTGCTGCAGTTCATGACCGGGGCGCGCCGCCAGCTGTTCCTGGCCTTCGGCGGGTTCCTGCTGGTCAAAAAGTTCGGCTACAGCGTCGCCGATATGGCCACCCTGATGCTCGTCACCACGGCGGCCAACACAGCCCTGGCGCCGCGGCTGGGGCGGCTCGTCGTCGAGATCGGCGAGCGGCGCACGATCATGATCGAGAACATCGTGCTGATCGCGGTGTTCGCCGGGTACGCCACCACGACGAGCGCGCTGCTCGTCGGGGCGCTGTTCGTGCTGGATGGCGTGTTCTTCACCCTGACGCTGGCGCAGCGCACCTACTTCCAGAAGATCGCCGACCCCGCCGACCTGGCCGCCTCCACGTCGGTCGCCTTCACCATCAACCACACTGCAGCGGTGACGGTGCCGATCGCCTTCGGCGCGCTGGGCGCGGTCAATCCGTCGATCATCTTCTGGCTCGGCACCGTCATCGCCAGCGTGTCGCTCACCTGCTCGTTCCTGGTGCCTCGCCACCCGACGCCCGGCAACGAGACCGTACTGGGGCAGGCACCCAGGCCCCTGCCTGCGGAATAGAGCGAGCGCGGTATTCTGGCGCAAACGCTACGAGAGCAAAAAGCTGATCCGCCCGAGGCTGCTACAGAGATTGTTTCTCGGAAATTCCGGGACGACACGGTCAAGAGCGGGAGCGGGAAGGGGGTAGGCGAGCTCTAACGTGAGACATGCAAATCCGCATATTCGTGTCCGCTGGATCTGTTCAGATTCTGAACGACCACCAGTGCTTCAGAACTTCTTACCTATGCCCGCTTGCTTGAGAACGGCATTCGCCGTGTGTCGAGACTTGATCTTGTTGTCGACTGTGAACCTGCGGTTGGTGATGGGGCTATACCAAATGTCGTGGTCGCCCCTGCCATCATGCCGCTCAAACCTACAGCCGTGGTCCTTCAGGTACTCACGAACCTCACGCTCGCAAGTAGCCATGAAGCGGCGACCAATCAGCTGAACTTGGGGTTGGGAACCCGCGCCAATTGTTGCGCCATGATCTGAATTGGAATTTCAGGCAGGTCCGAAAAATCTTTATCCTCAAGCGCAAGAAGCTCTACGACCATGTCAATGACCTTCGGGCGAAGCTGTTCAAGAGTTTCCGCTTCGGTTGCTAGCCCAATATCATCGCTAGTCGCGACCCACACTTTGGCTTCATCATCCCAGTCAGCTCTAACGATGATCGTTGCGTGCTTCATCCCGCTTCTACCCCGCCTTCTTGACAGTAGAGGTTGACTATCACTCGCACTCGTGCCAGCTGTACCCGATTCGGACTACACATGTAATGAGTTCACGCGAGGTGAACAAGGCGGATGTCACATGCTCACCCGATCACGTGGCAACCTTGGCGTGCGGCTGCCAATAGTCGCTCAGATCCGCAGACTTTCCGCGGCGCGGAGCTAGTCTCACGATATCTAGGCGCGCGCGATCTCCGTCGCACACAGAGGTGGTCCGGCGCCGATACTGCGCCTATATCATGGGGGCCAGAAACCCAAAGACCACGGGTGACGCCCATGCTCTTCTCTCGCAGGAAGCCTGAGATGCCGACGGCCGAGACCGCGCTCAAAGGGCGCGCCGAGGCCATCCCCACCGCCGCCAAGCACTTCATCAACGGCCGGCCGCTGAAGGGGCCGTATCCGGAGGGCACCGAGACCGCCATCTTCGGCCTCGGCTGCTTCTGGGGTGCGGAGCGCAAGTTCTGGGAGATGGGCGACGGCATCTGGGTCACCGCCGCCGGCTATGCGGCTGGGTTCACGCCCAACCCCACCTACGAGGAGGTATGCACCGGCCGTACCGGCCACAACGAGGTGGTGCTGGTGGTCTACGATCCCAGGAAGGTGAGCTACGAGGCGCTGCTCAAGACGTTCTGGGAGAGCCACGACCCGACCCAGGGCATGCGCCAGGGCAACGACGTTGGCACGCAATACCGCTCCGGCATCTATGTGACGAGCGCGGCCCAGCGGCAGGCGGCCGAGGCCTCCAAGGTCGCCTATCAGAAGGTGCTGGCGGCCAACGGCTACGGCCCCATCACCACCGAGATCCTCGAGGCCGGCCCCTTCTGCTTCGCCGAGGACTACCACCAGCAGTACCTGGCGAGGAACCCGCACGGCTACTGCGGCCTGGGCGGCACCGGCCTGAGTTGCCCCGTCGGCGTTGGCCTCAAGGCGTAGGCGTCGGCAGACTCTGCCGTCATCGCGTGCGCCGAGACCAAGCTCGCCGAGGGTCAACGCTGATCGAGCGCGCGGGTACCGGTGGCCGGCATGTGCGTGTCGGAGCGGGCGCTCCGGTGTCCGCCCAGCAGGCGGAAGAACAGGGGCACGAAGAACACTGCGATGAAGGTGGCCGCCAGCATGCCGCCGATCACGCCGGTGCCGATGGAGTGGCGGCTGGCGGAGCCGGCTCCGGTGCTCGTCGCCAGCGGCAGCACGCCCAGGATGAACGCAAGCGACGTCATGACGATGGGGCGGAACCGCAGGCGCGCGGCCTCCATCGCGGCATCGGCGATGGACGCGCCCTGGCGATAGCGCTGTGCGGCGAACTCCACGATCAGGATGGCGTTTTTGGCGGCCAGGCCGATCAGGGTCACGAGGCCGATCTGGAAATACACGTCGTTCTCGATGCCCCTGAGGTAGATCGCCATGATCGCTCCGAACACCGCGAACGGCACCGCCGTGATCACCGCCAGCGGCAGCGACCAGCGCTCGTACTGGGCCGCCAGCACCAGGAACACCATGATCAGGCCGAAGATGAAGCCCTGGTAGCCGGTGCCGGCGGTCGACAGCTCCTGATAGGCGGAGCCGGTCCAGCCGATGGTGAAGTCCGACGGCAAGGTCCCTCCCACCACCTCCTGGATCGCCGCGATCGCCTGGCCGGACGAGTAGCCCGGGGCCGGTCCGCCGAGCACCTTGGCCGCCGGGAAGATGTTGAAGCGGTCGACGGCATCCGGGCCGATGATGCGATCGACGCTCACCAGTGCGTTGAGCGGTATCATGGCATTGTTGCTGGAGCGCACGAACACGTGGCGCAGGTCCTCCGGCGAGCGCCGGAACTCGCCCTCGGAGGAGAGACTGACACGATAGGTGCGGCCGAACAGCGTGAAGTCGTTGACGTAGAGGCTGCCGAACGTGCCCTGCATGGCCTCGAAGATGGTGCTGATCGGCACGCCCAGGGTCTTGGCCTTGTCGCGATCTACGTCGATGCGGTACTGCGGCACGGACGTGCTGAAGGTCGTTGTGACGCCGGCGAGCTCCGGCCGCTTCGCCGCTGCCTGCACCACGCGCTGGGCGGCGTCGGCGAGCCCGGCCAGCCTCCCGCCCGAGCGGTCCTGCAGGAAGAATTCGAAGCCGCCCGTCGTGCTCATGCCCAGGATGGGCGGCGGGTTGAAACCGATGACGAAGCCGTCGCGGAAGGTGGCGTTGAGGGCAGCGAAGCCCGGCGCCAGGGCACGCGCATCGTACTTCGGGTCCGTGCGCTCCGACCAATCCTTCAGCGTCACAAACGAGATGCCGGAATTGGTCTTCTGCGCCGCCGCCAACAGATCGAATCCGGAGAACGTGATCACGTCGGCCACGGCCGGATGCTTGGTGAGCCCCTCGGTGATTTTGGCGGTGACGGCGCGCGTGCGGTCGAGCGACGCCGCGGGCGGCAGGGCCGTAACCACGAACACGCTGCCCTGGTCCTCGGCCGGCACGAGGCCGCCCGGCACGCGCAGGAACAGCAGCACAGTTGCTCCGAGCATGACGGCGGTGGCAACGAGCGCCACGGCGGCATGGCGCAGCAGCCAGGCGACCCCACCCGTGTAGCGGTCCGTGATCCATTGGAATGCGCGATTGAACAACCTGAACGGCAGCGCCGGCTGCGCGTGCCCGGGCCTCAGCATCAGCGCGGCGAGCGCCGGCGAGAGCGTCAGCGCCACGACGCCCGAGATGACCACCGACACGGCGATGGTGACGGCGAACTGGCGGTAGAGCTCGCCCGCCAGGCCACCCAGGAACGACACCGGCACGAACACCGCGCACAGCACCAGCACGATGGCGATGACCGGCCCGCTCACCTCCTCCATGGCCTGGATGGCGGCCTCGCGTGGGCCTTTGCCCTCGCTCGCCATGATGCGCTCGACGTTCTCCAGCACCACGATGGCGTCGTCCACCACGATGCCGATGGCCAGAACGAGCCCGAACAGGGTGAGCAGGTTGATGGAGAAGCCGAGCAGATACATGCCCGCGAAGGTGCCGATGATCGACACCGGCACCGCGATCACCGGGATCAGCGTGGCGCGGACGCTCTGCAGGAAAATGAAGACCACCGCGATCACCAGCACCAGCGCCTCGATGAAGGTGTGGATCACCTCGCGGATCGACACCTCGACGAACTTGGTGGTGTTGAAGGGAATGTCGTAGCGCAGTCCCTCGGGGAAACGCTTGGCCAAGCGGTCCATCGTGCTCTTGACGTTCTCGGCCACCTCCAGGGCGTTGGCGCCTGGCTGCAGGTAGACGCCGATCGGCACCGCCGGCGAGCCGTTGTAGGTGGCGGAGAAGCCGTAGGTGAGGGCGCCGAGTTCGACGCGCGCCACGTCCTTGAGGCGCAGCGCGCCGCCGCTCTCGTCGGTGCGCAGGATGATGTTCTCGAACGCCTTCGGGTCCGCCAGCCGACCCGGGGTGGTCACCGAATAGGTGAAGGCCTCGCCGTTGGGCAGGGGCTCCTCGGCGAACCGCCCGGCCGCGAACTGGGCGTTCTGCTCGCGGATGGCATTGGCGATATCGGTCGGCGTCAGATTGTACTGCGCCACCTTGTCGGGCCTGAGCCAGATCCGCATCGAGTAGTCCGAAGCGCCGAACAGCGACGCATCGCCGACGCCCGGCGTCCGGCGCAGGTCGTCGATGACGTTGAGAAGCGCGTAGTTGGAGATGAAGATCGTGTCGTGCCGGCCGCCGGGCGAGGACATTGCCAGCACCTGCAGGATCGACGTGGAGCGCTTGTTGACCGTCACGCCCTGCCGGGTCACCTCCGCTGGCAGCAGGGCCTGGGCCCGCTGCACGCGGTTGCTCACGTTGATGGCGGCCTGGTCCGGGTTGGTGCCGATGGCGAAGGTGACGGTGAGGCTGAGCGTGCCGCTGCCGGTGGATGTCGAGCGCATGTAGAGCATGTTCTCGACGCCGTTGATCTGCTGCTCCAGCGGCGCCGCCACCGTCTCGGCGATGGTCTCCGCCGTGGCGCCCGGATAGTTGGCGGACACGACCACCTCGGGCGGCACGATCTGGGGATACTGCGAGATGGGTAGCGCCCGCAGCGCCACCAGCCCGGCGAGCGTGATGACGATGGAGACGACCGCGGCGAACACCGGCCGGTCGATGAAGAAGCGGGAGATCACGGGCGGTCTTTCTTGAGCTGGGCGCCACGCTCGGCCTGGCCCGCCATCGGGGCCGGCGACACCGGGGCGCCGGGGCGCACGCGCATCACACCCTCGACGACGATGGTATCGCCGTCCTTGAGGCCGTCATCGACGATCCAGCCCTCATCCACTTCCTGGCCGAGCTTCACGGGCCTTACCTGGGCCTTGCTCTCGGGCCCGACCGCGTAGACGAACGGGCCCTGCGTGCCCTGGCTCACCGCCTGCCTGGGGATGACAATGGCGTCGGGCAGCGTCACGCCCTTCACCACGATGCGCACGAACTGGCCCGGCAGCAGCGCGCCGTCCTGGTTGGCGAAGATGGCGCGCGCCTGGATGGTGCCCGTCTGTGTGTCCACCCGGTTCGCCGAGGCGTCGATCTTGCCCTTGCCGGCGAACGGCGCGCCGTTGCCGTACTGCAGCTCGACGCTCAGGTTCTCGCGCGCGATGGGCTCCGGCAGGCGCTGGCTCAGGTCGCGGGCGGCCTGGTACTCGGAGTCCGTGAAGGAGAAATTGACGTAGGCCGGATCGAGCTGCGTGATGCTGGTTAGAACCGTCTGCTGCGCCAGCACCAGCGAGCCCTCCGGCGGTGACACGAGCCGCGTCACGCCCGTCACCGGCGAGGTGATGGTGGTGTAGCCGACGTTGAGCTCGGCGTTGCGCACCTCGGCTTGGCTCAGCTGCACGCTCGCCGTCGCCTGCTCCAACGCCGCGCGCGCGTCGTCGTGCTGCTTCTCGGTCGAGACCTGGCGTTTCACCAGCTCATCGACCCGCTTCCAGTTCTCCGTCGCCTGCCGCAGCGTCGCCTCGGCCTGGGCCAGCTGCGCCTTCGCCCGGTCGAGCGCCACCTCGTAGGTCCTGGGATCGATGCGGAACAGCACGTCGCCGTGCTTGACGCGCGCGCCCTCGCTGAACTCGCGCTTGAGCAGCGTCCCGCTCACCTGCGCCCTGATCTCCACGTCGCGGAAGCCGGCGACCCGGCCGGCGTAGGTGAACGTCAGCGGGACGGACTTGCCCTTGATCGCAAGCACGCCGACCTGAGGAGGCGGCGGGGTTGCGGGGCGCGGCGAGGCGGCCGCGGACGGCCGCTCGCCCCGCTGCCAATAGAGGAGCCCCGCACCGAGGAGGGCACAGACAAGAACCGCCGCCGCAGCGCGCTTGAGCACGTCGATACCTCGGTAGATTGTGACGGGATGATGTAGACGGGGGTGTCTGTGTTGGTTAGACTGTACAGTCTAATCTAGGCGAGGCGACGCCCGATGACAAGCTGCCCTGAGACGGCCGCCGCGGCGCGCACGCGCCACGCGATCGCCAAGACCGCTGCGGAGCTGTTCCTGCGTCGCGGCTACGGCGGCACCAGCATGGATCTGATTGCCGCCGAGGCGGGAGTCGCGCGTCAGACCATCTACAACCAGTTCGAGAGCAAGGAGGCCCTGTTCCGCGCCATCTTCTCGGCGCTTGCCGACGACGCCATGATGCCCCTGGCGGTGGCGGCGCGCAAAGGCGCATCGGTGCGCACCGCGCTTCTGCACCTGGCGCGGAGCTGCGTTGCGACCGCGCTGCTTCCTTCCAGGCTTGCCCTGCATCGCCTGGTGGTGGCCGAGGCCGAGCATTTCCCCGAGCTTGGCCGCACGATCTACAACGCCGGAGCCGCGCGCGTCGTGGCCCAGCTTGCCGAGTTCCTGCGGCAGCAGACCGGGCTCGGGCGTCTCGACGTGCCCAATCCGGAAGCCGCGGCCGAGCAGTTCTTCTCGCTGGTGACGGGGTTCCAGCAGTTCCGCGCTTTGATGAACGTCGAGACGCCCGTGCGCGAGATCGAGGTCCATGTGCAGGAGGCGGTCGACACGTTCCTGCGCGCGTTCGGCGGACGACGGGCGCCGACCAGGCGCAAGGCCGGCAAGATCGGGACGCGGCAGGGCAAGCCCTGAATTGGCATTCTAAAGGCGTCTCATCGCAATCCTGCCCGGCTTCTGAGTGAGAACGAGACTGCAGCGGACGGCCCTGCAATGGGCAGCGTGCGTCCGACGTGCTTCGCGTACGATGGGGGACCTCGTGCTAAGCTCGACCTACCTGCTGTTCCGCGCGGCCGTCCTTAGCCGCAAGCAGGTCACGTGCGTCTACCGCGGGAAGCGCCGCAGGCTTTGTCCCCACGTGCTGGGCTTCAAGAACGGGCGGGAGCGGGTGCTGGCCTATCAGTTCGAAGGCGAGAGCAACTCCAATCTGCCGCCGGGAGGCGAATGGCGCTGTCTCCACGTCGATGACGTTCTTCAGGCCAGCATGCGGGACGGCGATTGGCACACCGGCGAGCGCCACCGCACGGCGCAGACTTGCATCGATATCGTCGATGTTGACGCGAGCCGCTGATCCGACCGTGCGGTCTCGGCGGGCTCCACCCGTCGCACTGCCCGCCCGCTACCGCCTCAGTTGCGAGTTGCGGTGCGACCCGAGCCAATCCTCGAAGCGGATCGTGCCCAGGCGCGCGTGGTCGCCTGGCGTCAGCGATCGGTCATTCAGCTCCGTGCCGAAGTACCGGGCGTGGACATCGGCGACCACCTCGCGTGCGTCCTTTCTCGCCCTCAAGTAGCGACGGGCGAGCTCGTCGAGAGGTATCCGTTCAGGACCGGCAATCTCGATGATGTCGTTCAAGGGCGCACCGAGCGCGACGTCGGCCATTGCGGCAGCCACGTCATCGGACCCGATGGGTTGCAGAAGGGCTGGTGACAGACGAACCGTCTGCCCGACGGTGGCCGATTGGGCAACGGCGTTCACGAATTCGAAGAACTGCGTCGAGCGGACGATCGTGAAGGGCATCCCGGAGGCCTTGATCAGACTTTCCTGAGCCATCTTCGCGCGGAGGTAGCCGCTGTCGGGAAGCCGGTCGGTGCCGACGACCGACAGCGCCACGTGGTGCTTCACGCCGGTGGCGGCTTCCGCGGCAAGAAGGTTGCGCCCCGAGGTCTGGAAAAACTCCAGGACGGCTCGATCCTCGAACGAGGGGGAGTTCGCCACGTCGACCACGACATGCGCACCCGTCAGCGCCTCAGCCAGGCCCTCGCCGGTGATGGTGTTGACGCCCGAGGCTGGCGACGCAGCCACGACCTCATGGCCCCTCTGGCTCAGGGTGCTGGCGAGCTTGGTTCCGATGAGGCCACTGCCTCCAATGATGACGATCTTCATGATTAATCCTCCGGTGTGCATCGTGGTTCGGCTGAGTGAAGGATGCCGAATCGCCGGCTGGAAGACCTTGCAGCGGCCTTGAATTGCGGATGAATTTCGTCCGCTGATTCGTCCAAGCCCCCTGGCCGGCTCCTCCAACCCGGCGGCCGGCGACCTGTCCGACGATCGTGGCCGTGCTATCAATTGCTTGGCTGGCTGGCCCGACAGTTCGGTCCACTTGCCTTGACTTACGGGCCGGACGCCTGTGTGGGCGATCAGAGAGTGCCTGCGTGCAGTACACCTTCGACGACTACGTGCTCGACAAGGAACGGCGGGAGCTCACACGGGGTTCCAAGGCAATTGCGGTTGGCCCGCAAGTCTTCGATCTGCTGCTGTATCTGCTGCAGAACCGCGAGCACGTCGTCAGCAAGGATGACCTGCTGGACGGGGTGTGGGGTGGCCGCAGCTCGATCCCTCGCTGTGCGTCTCCAGTCTCGATCATTGGCTGCCGATCCGCCGGCCGGAGGACCGCGCTACCTTCGCAGACGGACTGCGACGAGCAGGGCTCCCCGAATGAGGGAGGATGCCGCTATTGTCGCGCCTCGGAGCAGTTCGGCTTGGCACGCATTCCGGACTCGCTCCGTCCCCAGGGCAGGGCTGCCGACCTGTTCTGACCCATTCGCCGACCTCCATGAGCGGGCGCGCCGACGTTCGAGAACCGGCTCTGCGATATCGACGTGGACGAGAAATCGCTACCGCCGCCGCCGGACTGGACGAAGGCCTCCTCCTCACCGGCGACGCGTCCCAGAACACCGAGGCCCAGCAGCGTTCGGCGCACAGAGGCCAACTCGTGCCGCTCCTGCTGCGAGGCGAGCGTGAAGCTGAAGCCGGCGTGGCGAGCCCCGGCTCCGCTGCGAGCCGGGGCGGTCCCTCGCCGGCGTCAGCACCCGCGCAACAAGCGGCCCCCGTAGGGGCGTCAAACAGCCGTGGCAAATCAAAGTCCTAGTCTTTCCCACCAGGCCGATTTTGCCCGCGTTGCTCCGGCCCATTCCGCGTGCGTCTTTCCCACCCTCCGGTGTGCCCGGTTGGGTACACTTGTAAAGTATCTGTACGTGCTATCTTTATTCATCGTATCGAATGTGATACTGTTGCAAACTCCCCCACGGGAGCTATGCCGCTTCATCGCCAAGGGACTGGCAGCCTGGGCAATGAGCGTCGATCTCAACGCGTGCATCGGCTGCAACGCCGGCGTAGTGGTTTGCCAGACCGAGAACAATACGCCCGCGGTCGGAAAGGACGAGGTCATCCGCGAACGGGAGATGCACTGGCTGCGCATCGACCGCTACCTTGAGGGCGATCCGAATGTGCCCGAAAGCTAATTCCAGCCGATGTTTTGCATGCACCGCGAGCAGGCGCCGTGCGAAGTCGTCTGCCCGGTCGGCGCCACCGTGCACGATGCGGAAGGACTGAATGTCATGGTCTACAACCGCTGCATCGGCACGCGCTTTTGCTCGAACACTGTCCTTACAAGGTCCGCCGGTTCAACTATTTCGACTTTGCCCGGCGGGAGACGCGGCCTATCGAGGCGCGCAACCCAAATGTCACGGTGCGCGCCCGCGGCGTGATGGAGAAGTCCACGTTCTGCATCCAGCGGATCGCCGAGGCGCGCATCGCCGCCGATCGGAGCAACCAGCCCTGTCGGCGAGGTCGTGACGGCTTGCCAGGTGGCCTGTCCCACGCGGGCCTTTATGTTCGGTAATCTGGCCGAGCGTGACAGCGAGGTTGTGCGACGCAAGCAAAGCCCGCTCGATTACGCGCTGCTCGAAGACCAGAACACCCATCCCCGGGTGACCTACGCGGTAATCCGCAATCCCAACCCAGCCATCAGCTGCAGCGGAACATGAGCCAGGTCGGCGCCCCACCCGTTCTCGAAGAACAGCGGGCTACGGATAAAACACCGCCGTTGCCGGATGATCCAGTTGTCATGCCCGGGTAGGCGAGTGCCTCGATGACAGATCCGATCTGCGGAATAGTGCTGCGCAAGCGAGCGCCTACCTGGTGGCTGCTTGCGCCTGGACCTTCTATGCCGGCCTCGGCACTGTGGATCCTTTCACGCGCACCGACTACCCCGTTGCGGCCTGGCGTGCCCAATAGAATTCCTGCGGAGGGGTTTTTGCGACCACTGGGGGACTCCTCCATGCCGGCATGGCTGCGCTTAAGCGCCGTGCCGCGGAACCCGCGGGAGGCACCAACGTTCAAAATAGCAGCGCAAGGCTCGTTCTTTGATTTGAGGGCGATGCGGGTCCTATCGATTTTTGGCCGCCAGAGCGACCGCGGCACGACAAATGCATTTGCTCCGGAGTTGCCGCGAGCCTTCGCCCGTCAGTAAGAAGCCTCACCAAGCCTCGAGCCACGGCTACGGGACCTCAAGCTCAGCGAAGGGCGAGCATGGACCTCAATGTCGCACAGAAGCTCATCCAATCGCATTTGAAGCAGGGCGAGATGCAGCCCGGCAAGGCGATAGCTATAAGCATCGACCAGACGCTGACCCAGGATGCAACCGGCACGCTCGTGATGCTGACGCTTGAGGCATTGAATCTCGATTGGTCACGTACCGAGCTGTCTGTCCAGTATGTGGACCACAACCTCATCCAGGAGGATTTCCGCAACGCCGACGATCACCTGTTCCTGCAAAGCGCGGCGCGCCGATTCGGCCTATGGTACAGCCGGCCAGGAAATGGCGTCAGTCACCCGCTTCACATGACCTATTTCGCCCGCCCGGGCGGATCGCTGCTGGGTTCCGACAGCCACACGCCCGCTTCAGGCGCGGTCGGCATGCTGGCCATCGGCGCCGGGGGACTCGACGTCGCCATGGCGATCGCGGGCGAGCCCTACCATCTCAGGATGCCCGAGATTTGGGGCATCCGGCTGATCGGAAAGCTCCCCGATTGGGTGAGCGCAAAAGACGTCATACTAGAGCTGCTACGCCGGCATGGTGTTTCCGGCGGCCGCGGTCGCATCCTGGAATATCACGGCCCCGGGCTTGCTCAGCTCCCCGTCATGGACAGGCACGTCATCGCCAATATGGGCACGGAGCTCGGTGCCACGACGACCGTCTTTCCCGCCGACGCGGAGGTTGGCCGCTTCTTCACGGCGTATGGCCGCCAGGATGCCTTCGGGGACCTTCTGGCGGACGAACACGCGCGCTACGACCTCGAGGAGGAGATCGATCTTTCGACGCTCGAGCCGCTCATAGCCAAGCCGTCAAGCCCGGCCAACGTGGTGCCGGTGAAGGAGATCGCAGGCGAGGAGATCTACCAAGCCTACATCGGCTCGTCGGCCAACCCCGGCTTCCGGGACTTTGCCGTGCCCGCCTCGATGGTAAAGGGCAAGCTGGTCCCGCCCAACGTTTCCCTCGACATCAACCCTACATCGCGCGACCAGCTGGCCGAGCTTTCGCGGGCCGGCCACCTCGAGGCACTGATCCATGCCGGAGCGAGGCTCCACCAGGTCGGCTGCAACGGATGCATCGGCATGGGCCAGGCACCGGCGAGCGGGCGCAACAGCTTGCGCACAGTGCCGCGCAACTTTCCAGGCCGATCGGGCACGCCGGAGGACAGCGTCTTTCTCTGCAGCCCGGAGACGGCGGCGGCCTCGGCGCTGACCGGTCGGATTACCGACCCTCGAACCCTTGGCCTGGCCTATCCTCGCGTGAGCGAGGGCGAGCACCCGATGATGAACAGGGCGATGTTCGATGCGCCGGATCGGGTCCGCTCGTCCCACGTCGAGGTTCTGAAGGGGCCGAACATCAAGAGCCTGCCGAAGTTCGACCCGCTGCCAGAGGCCGCAGAGCTTCCCATCCTGCTCAAGGTCGGCGACCACATCTCGACCGACGAGATCATGCCGGCCGGAGCCGCGGTGCTGCCCTATCGCAGCAACATCGCCAAGATCTCAGAGTTCGTGTTCCGGCCCATCGACCGCGACTATGCGAGGCAGGCGCTCCAGATCGGCCGTCACGCCATCGTGGCTGGTGAGAATTACGGCCAGGGTTCCAGCCGCGAGCACGCCGCCATCGCGCCCCGGTACCTCGGCTTGCGTGCTGTAATCGCCAAGTCGTACGCCCGCATCCACCAGCAGAACCTTATCAACTATGGGATCGTGCCGTTCGTGTTGGCCGACGCCAATCAGTACGAGCTCCTTTCGCCTCGCGACCGGATCGCGATCGAAGACTGGCGAGGAGCGGTCGAGCGCGACAGCACATTGACCGTGAGGATCCGTTCCGAGCGGGGCGATACTTGGACGTTGGTCTTGAAGCTTGCCCTGTCGAGCCGAGACCGGGCAATCATCCTGGCCGGCGGAGCAATCAACCGGTGGCGCAACACCTCCGCGCGGGGAGGTGAGCCACGCGGCGAGGCATAACCGATTCTCGTCTGGGAGCAGCCGAGCCTTTGATGCCAACGGAGAGAAACCGGGTGGATCATGGCACGTCCCAAAGCCGCCGAAGCTCCCCAAAGGGACCTCGCGCTACATGACGATACGTGCCTGCTGGGCCGCATTCTCGGCGATACAGTGTGCGAGCAGCAGGGCCAGGCGATCTTCGACGTCGTCGAGCATATTCGTCAGACTTCGATTCGCTTTCATCGTAGCGAAGACAGGGCTGCGCAGCGCGAGCTCGAGGCGACGTTAGCTCGCCTTTCCCACGAGGACGCGATATACATCGTCCGTGCTTATACCTTTTTCCTGCACCTCACCAACATGGCGGAGGATCAGCACCTGGTCCGACTGGCCCGGCGGCACGCCCTCAGCCGCTCCCCATCTGAGCAAGGCACGATGGCCTACGCGCTTGCGCGCAGCGCGCGGACAGGCATTTCCCGCCAGCAGCTCGAGGCGTTCTTCGATGGGGCCCTGGTCGAGCCGGTGCTCACCGCTCATCCGACCGAGGTGCGGCGCAAAAGCACGATCGACGTCGAGTTGGAAATTGCGCGGCTGCTGGCCGAGCGCGATTGCATTCCATCCACACCCGAGGAGTCGGAGGTACGTGAGGAAGCGCTGCGCCGCGCGGTGCTGATCTTGTGGCAAACCGAGCTGCTTCGCGACACGAAGCTGTCGGTCCGCGACGAGGTGGTCAACAGCCTCTCCTACTATGACGACACCTTTTTTTGCGAGGTGCCGCGCCTCTATATGCAGTTGGAGGACCAGCTCATAGCAGCCGATCCGGCCTGGCGGGGAAAGGCGCTTCCCGCCTTTCTGCGCACGGGAAGCTGGATCGGAGGCGATCGCGACGGCAATCCCCTTGTCACCGCGGATGTGCTCAACGAGGCCTTGCGGCTGCAAAGCAGTCATTGCCTCGATTTCCTCCTCCGCGAAGTGCATCGGCTGGGAGCCGAGCTTTCCCTGGACAGCCGCCTGGTCGGCGTTTCAGACGATCTTACAGCTCTGGCCGAACGGTCGCCCGACCCCTCGCCGCGTGGCCGCAACGAGCCCTACCGCCGCGCCATATCCGGCATCTACGCACGCCTCGCAGCCACGGCCCTCGAGCTCAACCGCCTCGAGGCGGCACATCCTGCGGTAGGTAAAGCGCTGCCCTACCGGGATGCCCATGAGCTGAAGGCCGACCTGGACATCCTCCATCGTTCGCTGACGGATCACGGCTCGATGCTGCTCGCCAACGGACGGCTGCGTGCGCTGCGCCGCGCGGTTGACGTCTTCGGCTTCCATCTGGCGGGCATCGACCTGCGGCAAAACTCCGCTGATCATGAGAAAACCGTGGCCGAGCTTTTCGAGAGAACCTGCCCCGGCACCGGCTATGCAGGGCTCAGCGAGGATCGGCGCGTCGCGCTGCTCGTCAGGGAGATCGAGACTGCAAGGCCGCTGATCTCACCGTTTGCGTCTTACTCTCCCGAGGTCGAGCGTGAGCTCTCGATCCTGCGCGCCGCGGCCGACGCCCACAAGCGCCTCGGTGCGGCAGCTGTACCAAACTACGTGATCTCGATGGCTGGCACCGTTTCCGACATTCTCGAGGTCGCCCTTCTTGTGAAGGAGGTGGGGCTGCTGCGGCCTGATCTGAGCAGGCTCGACATCAATATCGTGCCGCTTTTCGAGACCATCGCGGATCTACGCAATTGCGGCCAGGTGATGGACAGTGTGTTTTCCCTGCCCCAGTACGCGCGCCTGCTCGACAGCCGCGACCGCTGCCAGGAGGTGATGCTCGGTTATTCGGACAGCAACAAGGACGGTGGCTTCTTGACGTCGCGCTGGGAGCTCTACAAGGCCGAGGCGGCATTGGCCGGGAGCTTCCGACACCACAACATCCGGCTGCGTCTCTTTCACGGCCGGGGTGGATCCGTGGGCCGCGGCGGAGGGCCCAGCTATGAGGCCATACTTGCGCAGCCGGCAGGGGCGGTGCAAGGAGCGATCCGCATCACCGAGCAGGGTGAGGTAATCGCGAGCAAATACTCGAACCCGGAGGTTGGACGGCGAAACCTCGAGATTCTCGCCGCTGCAACGCTGGAGGCGACGCTCATCGAGCCGCGCCATCCCTGGCCGCGCTCGGAGCACGTTGCGGCGATCGAGGAGCTCTCGAACCTCTCGTATCGTGCCTACCGGGAGCTGGTCTACGAGACGGAAGGCTTCGAGCGCTATTTCCATGAATCGACCGTGATAGGAGAGATCGCCAAGCTCAACATCGGCAGCCGCCCCGCCTCTCGCAAGGCCTCGACGCGCATCGAGGACCTGCGCGCCATCCCGTGGGTTTTCAGCTGGGCGCAATGCCGGCTGATGCTGCCGGGATGGTATGGCTTCGGGGCGGCTGTACGGGGCTGGCTTGGGGCCCATCCCAAGTCTGGTCTCGCGCTCCTGCAGTCGATGCACCGCGAGTGGCCGTTCTTTCAGACGCTGATGTCGAGCGTCGACGTGGTTCTCGCCAACAGCAACATCGCCATCGCCTCACGCTACGCAGAGCTGGTCGGGGACACCCGACTGCGCGACGACGTTTTCGCGCGGTTGCGCTCCGAGTGGCAAAGCGCGATCGAGGCGCTGTTTGCCATTACGGGGCAGAAGGCTTTGCTGGAGCATGTCCCCTCGCAGGCGCGGTCCGTCCGACACAGATTTCCCTATCTCGATGCGTTGAATCATATGCAGCTTGAGCTGCTGAAGCGGCACCGCGACGGCGATGCGGACGAGCAAATCATCCGTGGCATTCACCTGACGATCAACGGGATCGCGGCCGGTCTGCGCAACAGCGGGTAAAGGAATGCCTGCTCCCTTTTGCCGACTTCGCTTGTCAATCTTTCCTTCTCGCCGTCCAGCTAGCATACCTCGGGACTGGGAGAGCCCGATGGCGGTAGACCGGCAGGTGGAAACCAGAGTCACTCGAGACCACGCGCCGATTGGCGACGCTGCTCGCGCTCGGAAGGTGACCCGTCGCGAAGCGCAGCCGGGTCGTCTGGCGCCCCAGCGGACGGCAGCCGAGCGCCTCCCGTCTGACCCGACCGTTGCGACCAACGTCATCGACCGATGCACCCACGCGGCTACGGCTCGGCTTACCTTGGGCCTTTCGCCGGCCTCGCTCGGAGCGGCGTATCTCGATTGGGCCGTCCATCTCGCCACGTCTCCCGGCAAGCAGGTGGCGCTCCTGCACGAGGCGGCATTGGCCGGTGTTCAGCTCGCAAGGTCGGCCATCGCGTGCTGCACCACCCTTTCCAGCCCGGCGACGTGCGTCGAACCTTCCCCTTATGACAAGCGCTTCGCGGGGCCCGCCTGGCAGCAGTGGCCTTACAACCTGCTCGCCCAGGCGTTTCTTCGCCAGGAGCAATGGTGGCAGTCGGCGACGACCGGCGTTCGTGGTGTGTCAAAGCATCACGAAAACGTCGTGAGCTTCGGAGTCCGCCAGATTCTCGACATGCTCGCACCCTCGAACAATCCGATTACCAATCCCGAGATCTTCGCCTACACGATCGCACAGGGAGGAATGAACTTCTGGCGTGGCGCGCAGAACTTCATCGAGGACCTGGCACGCAGTGCGGCCGGGGAGAAGCCTATGGGGACCGAGGCGTTCCAGGTCGGGCGCGGTGTCGCCATAACCCCGGGAAAGGTGGTCTACCGGAACCGCCTCGTGGAGCTCATCCAGTATCTACCGACGACTGAAAAGGTCCACCCCGAGCCGATACTGATCATTCCCGCATGGATTGTGAGATACTACATTCTCGATCTGTCGCCGCACAATTCACTGGTAAAGCACCTCGTCGAGCAGGGCTTCACCGTTTTCATGATCTCCTGGAAGAATCCGGATACCGAGGATCGCGATCTCGGTATGGCCGACTATCGGACCCTGGGCATCATGTCCGCTCTCAAGGTCATCAATGCCATCGTCCCGGGTGAGAAAATTCATGCCGCGGGGTACTGCCTCGGCGGGACGCTGCTCGCGATCGCCGCCGCCGCCATGGCCCACGACGGCGACGAGCGCCTCGCGTCGGTCACCCTGCTAGCTGCTCAAACGGACTTCACCGAGGCCGGTGAGCTGATGCTGTTCATCGATGAAAGCCAGATCACGTTTCTCGAAGACATGATGTGGGAGCAGGGCTTCCTCGACGCCAAGCAAATGGCAGGCGCATTCCAGATCCTGCGCTCCAACGATCTCATCTGGTCGCGCATAGTCCACGAGTTCCTCATGGGCGATCGCTTACCCATGATCGACCTGATGGCATGGAATGCGGATGCGACGCGCATGCCATATCGCATGCATTCGGAGTACCTGCGGCGCCTCTTCCTCGACAACGAGCTGGTGGAGGGCCGCTACGAGGTCGAGGGCAGGTCCATTGCGCTCGCCGACATCTGCGTCCCAATCTTCGCGGTGGCGACCGAAAGGGACCACGTCGCGCCGTGGCGCTCGGTGCACAAGGTCCACCTGCTAACCGATACGGACGTCACGTTCGTCCTGACGAGCGGGGGGCATAATGCCGGCATAGTATCAGAACTCTGCCACCCTCACCGCAGCTACCACGTCATGATGACGCGTGCAGATGACCTCTACCTCGACCCCGAATCCTGGCTCGCCGCAGCGACGGCCAAGGGTGGGTCTTGGTGGGTAGAATGGATCGCATGGCTTCATCAACGATCGGGAGCACCTCGCTCGCCGCCGACGCTTGGCTCCCTGGACCCGCGATACGCGCCTCTCTACGACGCACCCGGGACGTACGTTCTCGCGCAGTAAGGTCGGGCTTCCACTCCTCGTCAACCCACCTCTACATGGCGCCTAGCCCAGGACACCGCTTGGCCGCGGCTCTCGGAGCGGCAGTCTGGCTCGCGCTCCGCCCCCAAGCTTGGCCGCAAGCTCGGCAAGTTCGCCTCATCCATCGAGCGCACGAGCGCGCGCGTCGACGATGTGAACGGTCCACGCGGAGGAGTCGACAATCGCTGCCGGATCAAGGTCGTGTTGACCGGGCTGCCAAGCGTCGTCGTCGAGGAGCGCCATCATTCGCTGCAGGCGGCGCTGGACGGAGCAATCGCCCGCGCGGAACGCGCGGTGCGACAGACCACGCAGCGCCGCAGCATGAAGCCACGGACAACCCTGTCGACAGTACCCTCGCGGCTGTACAGAACGGGACTGATTTGTACGGCGGCGGCCTTTATGATGGTCATTTGCGGATATCATTGACGTCTTGCTGCGGAGGGCGGCGATGCGGTGTCCAATTCTCGGGCTCACTGAGACCCGTGGCGGCGCGAAAACGAGATCGGATAGGCCTCCGACCGCGCCGTGAGCATCGGGTCGGCCGGCTCGATGCCTGCAGGCAGCGCCGTCGGCAGGAAGAGCAGCGCGCGCTGCTCGGCGTCATTGTTTGCGACGGGCCTGTCGATGACGATCTCGCCGAGATCAATGGTCTTGTGAGTATCCGGCCAGGCTATCGAAGGATCGTCGATCTTGTCGCCCCCCTCGGCGAGCTGCGCGACCAGCTTGAACCTCACAGGTGCCGCAGCCACACGCTTGCCGATTTCCTCGATGAGATAGTTGGGGCCGGCGCTGGCGACCTGGTCTTTGTCGAGGAGCTGCTCCCCCGCCACCGGGATGATCTGATAGCGGGCGAAGCGGGATGCGCCGGCCGCATTGGTGAACTTGAAACTGTTGACACCGAAGTACGGCAACGTCGCATAGCTGACGGGCGGGCCCTTCTGCGTGGTGAGAAATGTTTTCGCAATTGGATGCGCGTCCAGATACCTGTCGAGCGCAGTTGGTTTGGCCGCTTGGGGACCGCTGCCGGCGATGGCGATCAACAGCTGACGGAAATCATCGGTTGTGGGCGTTGGAAAGCCGTTGAACGAATGGGCGACGAGGTCGCTGTCCGTGCCGTCCGGAAGCTTGAACCTGATAGCCATGCCGCGCGGACTCGCGAGCGTGTCGGTGTCGGGGACGGTGGGCACGCCGGCGAAGTTCGAGAAACGCACGGTGACCGGCACAGGCGTCGATTGCAGGTGGGGCGCCTTGCTAAGTAGACTTCGAACAATAGCTGAATCGCGCTCCGTGGACTGCGGCGGTGTGACTCAGGGCGTGGGGATTCCTGGTTGAGGTGAACCGGCGTAGGTCGATCCTATGATCGACGAAGAA